>Ga0209512_1000065_pt1 | contig 265391 bp, 266 predicted proteins | sample frozenSSSSmetaG_FD_184142 | JGI IMG/M metagenome (GOLD analysis project Ga0209512, IMG submission 184142) | Glacier valley bacterial and archeal communities from Borup Fiord, Nunavut, Canada, to study Microbial Dark Matter (Phase II) -... | ecosystem: Environmental > Aquatic > Freshwater > Ice... | reverse complement strand
ATCAACTTCTAAAAACCCGAGGCCAGGGGGTCCGCCAGCCGGACCCCCGAACCCCGGATCGAACGAAGCGTCGATCACGACACGATTGAACCGCCGGCCCCCGCAAGGAGGCCGGCGGTTTTCGTTTGGGACCGGCAGGCTTGCCAATGGCGCGCTGCGGGCCCTACGAACAGGGATCCGGCCAACCTTCCGGGAAGGAAGCGATTATTTGTCAGTTCCGGCCGATGCCTTGTCGTCAGTTGCGACAGTCGACCGCCAGGGGCTGACCGGCCGACGGTTTCTGATCGTCACTGCGCCGTTTGGTCCGTTTGCCGGAAAACTGGCGGACGCTATCCGCGCCCATGGGGGTGAGGTCGTACGGATGCTGTTCAATGCAGGCGACCTGCTGTCATGGCGACGGCGGGGTGCCGAGTCCTTTCGCGACGGTCCCGGGGCCTGGCCGGCCCGGTTGGCGCAACTGGCCCCCGGATTCACCGACATCGTCGTCTTCGGGGAAGGCGGACCCTATAACAAGGCGGTGGCCGGACTGGCCGCCTCCCGGTCGGCCCGGGTCTGGGTGCTCGAGAACGGCTATTTCCGTCCCGACTGGATCACGCTGGAACAGGGCGGGGTCAATGCCGGCAGTTGTTTGCCGCAGAATCGCGTGGCCTACGACGGTCCGGCACCGGCGATACGAGAACCCCGGTCGATGGGGCGAATCCTGCCGTATCATGTGATCAACATCAGTTGGCATCATCTGGTCCAGGTGCCGGGCCGGATTTTGTTCCCCCGCTATGCCCCGGCCTATACCGCGCCGGCATGGCTCCAGTGCGCCGGACATATCGGCCGCTACCTGCGTGGGCTGGTCGCGTCATCAGTTCCTGTGGACGTGGACCGGATCGCCGCCCGCGGCCCGTTTTTCCTGGTCTGCCTGCAGCGCGAAGGCGACACCCAGCTGCTTCGCCATTCCCGTCTGCCTGACAACACGGCCTTTCTGGCCGAGGTGATGACCAGTTTCGCGCGTTCCGCGCCCGCGGACGCGCGGCTGGTCGTCAAGAACCATCCGCTGGATCCGGGGCTGCTGGACCTGCGGCGGGTAACGCGCTCCCTCGTGGTCGAACGGGGTCTGGCGACCCGGGTGGACTTCATCGACGGGGGTCAACTGTCGTCCCTGTGCCGGGCCTCTCGGGGGCTGGTGGTCAACAATTCCAGTGCGGCTCTGTCAGCGCTCGGCTTCGGTACGCCGGTCAAGGTTCTGGGCCAAGCCTTTTTCGACTTCGAGGGTCTGACCGATCAACAGGCACTAGACGCCTTCTGGTCCATGCCGAAGCCGCCCGATCCCGAGCTGTTCCGGCGCTTCCGCGCCACCGTCATCGCCAGAACCCAGATCAACGGCAGCTATCATGCTCCTGCCACCCTGCGTCTGACGGCCGAGCGCGTAGCCGATGTTTTCGTCGCCGGCTGAAACCCCACGCCTGCCGCTACCGTATATGGCTTATGGAAGCGGTCGCCCGGCTTTGGAGAGGATGTCTGATGTTCAACCGTCGTTGGCTCGCCCCGGTCCTTTTGCTGGTCGTGATCGCGGCCTGTTCCGCAGGTGAGAGCGCGGTGAGCGCACCGTCTCCACCCTCCGGCTCCGGCGGCGCACAGGAGACCGCAGTCTTTGCCGGTGGCTGCTTCTGGTCGACCGAGGCGAATTTCGAACATATGCCGGGTGTGATTTCGGCCGTGTCGGGATTCACCGGCGGTGCAACCCGCGCCCCGACCTATAATCAGGTCGTGCGGGGAGGGACCGGACACGTCGAGGCGGTCAGGGTTACCTTTGATCCGGCTCTAATCAGCTACCGCCGGCTGGTGGATGCCTTCTGGCTGACCATTGATCCGACTGATCCCGACGGCCAGTTCTGCGATCGCGGGCCGTCCTATGCCACGGCCGTGTTTGCCAGTCCCGCCCAGAGGCCCGCAGCTGAGGCATCCCGTCGCTCGGCCGCGGCCCGGCTGGGCCCCGCGCGATTCGTCACTCCGGTCCGCGAGGTGGCCCGCTTCTGGCCGGCGGGACGGGAACATCAGGATTTTGCCCGGCTGAATCCCGTTCGCTACGCTGGCTACCGCCGCTTCTGCGGGCGGTCTGCCCGGCTGGAACATGTATGGGGCATCCGCGAGTGATCAGTGTGGCTCTTGGGCCACCCTCCGGCGCTGTCACAAAACTGCAACGAAGGTGTCGCTCCGGCGTCGAGATGCGCGCCTAGACGGAACGCAACTCGGTCGACTTCGTCAAGCAGGTGTCCGGCATATGGCCGGAACGGGGCGATCTGAGATGGGATCACTTTCGATGCGCATCAAAAACCTCAGCTGCGGTGTCTCGCTGGCTGCAATCGCCATGATGGCCTCCACCGCCGTCTACGCCCAGGAGACCACCGGCGCGATCCGCGGCCGGGTGCTGGACGCCAACGGTACGGCTGCGGCTGCCGCCACTGTCACCATTACTCATGAGCCGACCGGCACGTCCGTCGTCGTGATGACGGACGGCAATGGCTTCTACAGCGCCCGCGGTCTGCGCGTGGGTGGTCCCTACGCCGTGTCCGCCACGGGCGCGACCGGCCGGGGCGTCAGCTACCTGGGTGCGATCGGGGTTGGCGACGCTGCCAACGGCGACGTGATCATTTATGACGAAAACGCCGACCGGGTTGAGGACGTGGTCGTTTCGGGCCGTCGCTTCGCCAACGATTTCGGTGCCGGTTCGGCCTCCAACTACGGTGCCGACACCATCCAGTCGCTGCCGTCGATCAGCCGCGACCTCAAGGACGTGGCCCGTCTTGACCCGTTCGCGACCATCGACCCGTCGAATGAAGACGCCCTGTCCTTCGCCGGCACCAACACCCGCCTGAACCAGCTGACCGTCGACGGCATCCGCCAGAACGACGAGTTCGGCCTGAACGGCAACGGCTATCCGACGCAACGTTCGCCGATTTCGCTCGACGCGGTTGAGGCGGTCAACGTCTCGGCGGCACCGTTCAGCGTCATCAACAACGGCTTCATCGGTGGCTCGATCAACGCCGTCACCAAGTCGGGCGGCAACAATTTCTCCGGTTCGGCCTTCTACGAGCGCAGCGACGACAGCATGCTGGGCGACCGCTACTACGGCTATGCGCGGGGCGGTGCCGCCGACGGCCACCGCACCGAGTTGCCCTACAACCGCGTCTTCGATGAAAAGACCTGGGGTGCCACCCTCGGTGGTCCGATCATTCAGGACACGCTGTTCTTCTTCCTGTCCTATGAAAAATATGAATCGACCTTCTCGCTGAACGAAGGCCCGGCCGACGCCGGCTTCGCCAACCCGATCCCGCGCATTACGACAACGGCCGTCGACAATTTCCAGGCCGCCGCCCAGTCCCGTTATGGCTACGACACCGGCTCCTACGTCGATGTCGCGCCGCCGGTCTCGGATGAGAAATATCTCGCCAAGGTCGACTGGAACATCAACGACAACCACCGTCTGGCCGTCACCTATCAGGAGACGATCGGCAGTTCCTTCAACGGTTCGACGTCCTCGGCCTACATCAACGGCGGCTCGACCAGCCAGCCGCGCCTGGCCCTCGAGTCGAGCCAGTATCTGAAGGAAGAGCGGCTGACGACGTGGAACGTGCAGCTGAACTCGCAGTGGAACGACGCCTTCTCGACCGAGCTGCGCTACGGCTACAAGGAAACGGAATCCACGCAGCTGCCGGTCGGCGGTCTGTCGGTTGGCCAGGTCACGGTAAATGTTGCTGACCTGCCGGGCGTAACGGCCGGTTCGGGGACCCCGCAGATCCAGTTCGGTGCGGACAATTTCCGCCACGACAACTACCTGGCCAGCACGAACACCAACGTCGAGCTGATCGCTCGCTATAACTGGGGGGCGCACGACTTCCTGGCGGGCCTGCGCAACGAGCGTCGCGACTTCACCAACGTCTTCGTTGCCGGCTCGCTGGGAACCTGGACCTTCGCCAGCTTCGCGGACTTCCAGGCGGGCAACGCGTCCGGCCTGAACATCAAGGGCGCGGTTGATCCCACAGGCGGCACGGTGCCGGCGGCTTTCGGCACGGCCCGCAATGGTGCCGTTGAGTTCGGTTACGACCTGAGCTCGCTCTACGGCGAAGACACCTGGCAGATGACCGACGACCTGCGCATCTCCTACGGTCTGCGCTACGACTGGTTCGGCATGAGTGACACGCCGGTCGCCAATGCGAGTTTTGCGACGCGCAATGGCTTTAGCAACTCGGCCAACCTCGACGGTCTTGACCTGTTCATGCCGCGCTTCGGCTTCAACTGGACGCCGGGTGACTGGACGATCTCGGGTGGTATCGGCCGTTTCTCCACGATCGGCACCAACGTCCAGGTCGGTAATGCCTTCGGCAACGACGGCCAGCGGATCACCAGCGCGACCTGCACCGGCCCGCTGACGGGCATCACCGACCTGTCGGTCGTCCCCGCTGGTGCCAATTGCACCTTCACGCCGGGTGCGGGCAGCGTCATCGCTCTGGACCCCAGCTTCGAGACGCCCAGCGCCTGGAAATACAACCTCACCATCGCGCATGACTTCCGTCTGCCGCTGATCGAGGATTTCCGCCTGCAGGCTGACGTCCTCTACAACCAGTTCGAAAACGCGCTGTACTACAAGGACCTGCTGGCCCAGCAGATCGGTACTGCGCCTGATGGTCGCCCGGTTTATGCCCAGCGCCCGCTTCTGAGCGTCGATCCGCTCAACTTCGACCTGCTGCTGACCAACCTCAAGGACGGCGGCCACTCGTTCTCCACCGCCCTCACAGCGCAGAAGGAATGGACCGAGGGCTTCGCCCGTGGTCTGGATGTACGCGCGACCTACACCTATACCGAGGCTGAAGACGGCAACCCGATGACCAGTTCGCAGGGGGACTCGTCGTATGTTCGTTTCGCCTCGTCGGACCACAACAACCCCACCCTGGCGACGTCGGACTATGAGATTCGCCACCGCTTCTCGGTGAACGCTCACTGGGCTCGCAAGCTGTTCGGTGACAACGAGTCTTCGGTGAACCTGTTTGTTCAGCGTCGCTCGGGCCTGCCCTTCTCCTACGTCTTCCACAACAGCCGTGACTTCGGCCGTTACCAGGACAACGACTTCGGCAACGCCGTGCCGCAGTCCTATTCGGGAGCCCTGGGTCAGAGTAACCAACTGTTCTACGTGCCGCAGACGGACTCCAGTGGTCTGGTCACCGCGACCAGTGATCCCCGGATCACCTACACCGGCATCAACATGACGGACTTCAACGCCTTCCTGCAGAACACCGGCCTGATCAAATACGCAGGCTCGATCGCTCCGCGTAACGGCTTCCGTACGGCAGCCGTGACCACGGCGGACATTCGTCTGTCCCAGGAAGTCTCCGTGCCGTTTGTTCCGACCGGCAAGGTGAAGTTCTACTTCGACGTCGAGAACCTCGGGAATCTGATCAACAGCCGCTGGGGCTCGCTTGAGCAGTATCCCTTCTACAAGGGCGTCGGCACCGTCGTTCTGAACTGCCGGACCACGGGCGGGGCCTCGGCCTCGTGTGCGGCTCCGGGTGCGGTCTACAACTACTCGTCCTTGCAGAATGCCTCGAGCACCGATGCCTCGCTGACCGGCGAAGCCCGTCGTCCCAGCGCGCAGCTTCCTGCCTCGACCTGGCAGATCAAGCTGGGTGCGCGGTTCGAGTTCTAGAGCCGACACTCCGTGTCAAACGAAAGGGGGCGGTCCGGCAACGGGCCGCCCCTTTGCTTTGGCGGGCCGGCTGAAATGACGCCCGCGCATTGAAGTCGTCCCCCCGCGTGTCTATCTGGCCGGGCTGGCCCGCCTGGGCCCTGTCCGGATGTTTGCCTTCGCCATGACTTCTTCGCTCCCGCCGATCCCGGCCGAATGGACCCCCCACCGCGCCATGTGGGTGGGCTGGCCCAGCCACGCCGAGCTGTGGCTGGACCAGCTCGACCAGGCCCGCGACGAGGTCGAAGCCCTGGTGCGAGCCCTGGCCGGGCCGGGCCGTGAACAGGTCCGGCTGATGGTCGGGAATGAAGACTCCGTGGCCGGGGCCCGGGCCCGGTTCGACGGTGTCGACGGGGTCGAGATCGTGGCCGGGCGGTTCGGCGACATCTGGCTGCGCGATACCGGCCCGATCTTCGGTCCCGGGTCGACCGCAGCCCATGCCTTCCGCTTCAACGGCTGGGGCGGCAAATACGACTTTCCGCATGACGACGAGGTCGCCGACCAGATTAGCGTCGCCTCCGGCGTCACCCTGACCCGACACGATTTCATCCTTGAGGGCGGCGCTCTGGATCACGACGGGGCCGGCACCCTGCTGACCACCCGCCAGTGCCTGCTCAATCCCAACCGCAATCCCGGCTGGAGCGAAGAGGCTGCGGAGATAGCCCTCGGCACCGCCCTGGGCGCACGGAAGGTGCTGTGGCTGGGTGATGGCCTGCTGAACGACCACACGGACGGTCATGTCGACAACCTGGCCCGCTTCGTCGCGCCCGGCGTGGTGGCCTGTCCGGTGGCCTGGGGCCGCAATGATCCCAACGACGACGTCTATGACGCCACGGCCGCGACCCTGTCGGCGATGACGGATGCCGGCGGGCGGCCGATCCGGGTGCTGCGCATTCCGTCGCCCGGCTTCGTCCCCGACGAGGACGAAAAGCCGATCCCGGCCAGCCACATGAATTTCCTGATCGCCAACGGGGCGATCATCGTCCCGACCTATGGGGATGACCGCGCCGCCGATCTGGCCGGCCAGGCCCTGGCCACGGTGTTCCCGGACCGCGAGATCATCCTGCTGCCGTCGCTGGCCATTCTCAGTGGTGGCGGGTCCTTCCACTGCATCTCCCAGCAGGAGCCCGTCTGATGGCCCGCACCCTTTCCGTCGCCGCGCTGCAGACGTCCTATGGCGAGGACATGCAGGCCAATATCGACAAGACTATCGATCTGGTGCGTCAGGCGGCGTCCAGGGGCGCGCAGGTCATCCTGCCGTCGGAACTGTTCCAGGGCCCCTATTTCTGCGTCACCCAGGAGGAGCACTGGTTCGCCACCGCCCATCCGTGGCGGGAGCATCCCTGTGTCACCGCCCTGGCCCCGGTCGCCGCCGAACTGGGCGTGGCCATTCCGGTGTCGATCTATGAGCGCGAGGGGCCACACTACTATAATTCCATGGTCATGCTGGATGCCGACGGCTCGCCGCTGGGCGTCTATCGCAAGAGCCACATCCCCGACGGTCCCGGCTATCAGGAGAAATACTATTTCCGGCCCGGCGATACGGGTTTCAAGGTCTGGGACACCCGCTTCGGCCGGGTCGGCGTCGGCATCTGCTGGGACCAGTGGTACCCCGAGACCGCCCGGGCCATGATGCTGATGGGGGCTGAGGTGCTGATGTATCCGACCGCGATCGGCTCCGAGCCCCATGACAGCGAACTGGACACCGCCCTGCCGTGGCAGCGGGCGATGCAGGGCCATGCCGTGTCGAATGTGGTCCCGGTGGTCGGGGCCAACCGCATCGGTCATGAGCAGGTGGCGGGCGATGGCCAGGACTTCTACGGGTCGTCCTTCATCGCCGATCATCGCGGCGATCTGGTCGAGAGTTTCGGCCGGACCGAGGAGGGGGTGCTGGTCCATACCTTCGATCGCGACTTCCTGGATCGCCATCGCGCGGCCTGGGGCTTCTTCCGGGATCGCCGGACGGATCTTTACGGCCCGCTGTCGGCTCCGCGTCCGGCCTGAATGCGTCTAGCGGGCGGTTGACGGGAACAGCTGACGTTCAGCGGCGCATCCGGGGCTTTCCAGGTCGGGCATACGCGCGGCCGAGACCTCGGCCCGGGCCAGGGCCAGATCGTCGCGGAAGGCCGGGGTCGCGCTTGCCGCCGCATAGACGGAATGGCCGAGGCCTGCCCCTGCCGCCACGTCGCCGGGCCATTCCAGCGCGCAGATCGCCCGGCTGAGACCGATCTCTCGGCCGATCCGGTCAATCGCCTCCGAGCGTTCCGGCACCAGCTGGCTGAACAGATCGCCATAGGCCGTACCCAGCGCGGCGGCGGTCGACGGCCAGGACGGGGACTCGCGGCCCGGTCCGGTCAATCGCACACAGACGCGGCGTTGCGCATCGACGGCCGCCGGACGGCGGCGTGGACTCCGCTGTTGCAGGATCGTGCCGACGGCTGCGGTATCGATCTGCAGCCGGGTCATCAGCCGGGTCAGGGCGGGCATGGGCCGGGCGGTCATCCGGGCCCCGACAGCGCAGTCGAAATGCTGGGCAGCGAGCGGGGGGCGAAGCTCGGCGTGGGCGGTGGCCATAAGCCAGCGGTCGCCCCCCTCCAGGCGGCGATAGGCGTCGGACGCCACGTGGTCGGTATGATCCTGGATCGACCCGACGGTCGGGGCAGGCGGCACGGCCGCGGCCAGATTTTGCAGGGTGTCGTCCGGAAGATAGCCCGTCAACGTCGCCCCTGCCTCCGGCACCGCCTCGGGCAGGCTGGCACAGGCGGCCATCAGAAGCGCCGCAACCGCCAGGGTCACGCCGCCTTTGAATCTCACCGTCCGGCGCTCCAGGTCAGTTGCACCGAGGTTGAACCGTCGTCGAGTGGATCCGCCACAACCCTGAGGCTGGTGCCGGGCTGGTCGGCTGCAGTCGCGCCATAGGCCCGGGCCTCGCCCTGATTCATGGCCATGACCGAAGACAGGCCTGCGGCCTCGGCTTCGCGACGATAGTAGGCCACGACGGCGTCGGGATCGGCATCGGTTGTGAATGATACGATGCCACCGGGGCCGTCCGGGCCGTTGGCCACGGTTTGCGGACCGGAGACATGACCGCCGGGATAGACGGCGGCAAAGGCGGGCACGGCGGTGCCCGCAGCCGTCGGGACCGCCCGGGCGGACGGGGCGACGGCGGCCGCACCGGCAGGCCGCGTCGGCGCGACGGCGGGTACGGTTGCCTCGATGCCCGAGGCGGGCTCGATTGGCCGTTCAGCCGATGCATCGCCGTTGCCGCAACCCGCGAGCGAGGTTGCCATCGCCATTGAGGCGATTGCCATGCTCCGCTTCATTCGCTGTTCGTCCTTGAGACTGTTCTGATTGTGAAATCACCGTGGCTCATGGATAGGGCAACGACAAGGCAGGACCGTGTGGCGGTCCGTCTCAGGCGGGGTCGGGATCCGTATTCGCCGTCGCTTCAAGGCCCTGTTTGGCCAGGGTGGCGTTGATCCGGTCCTGATCCGGGTCGATGTCCGAGCCGGAGGCCGAGCCGCCGCGCAGGGATCCGGCCCGCGTATCCGAACCGCCGTCCGAACCGGACAGGTCCAGGGCCAGGGCCTCGGCCCCCGGTTCCGGTGCGGAGGGGGCGGGACGGTCAGGTGACGGGCGCGGTGTCTCAGACATGATCAATTCCTCTCGGGACTCCAATCCGTCACCCGGCGGTCGGTTCCCCAAACAGAAGGGGCCGGAACGCTGTTCCGGCCCCTTGAATTCGCTGCCGCGGGACGGTTCCCGACCGCGGGCTCAGCCCCTGGCGAACAGCTTGTTCCAGCGACGCTTGTCGCGGTTCTTCCAGGCCCCGCGATGGTAGGCGTCCGACCCGATCAGCGGCACTACGGTCGTGGCCTCGGCGAAGACCATCTGTTCGTGCGTGGTCTGGACCTTGCCCCAGGAGGCGGCCTCCTTGAGCGTCGAGGACGAACAGGCCCCGTCACGCACGTCGGCGACGGTGATCTGGACCGCATAGCGGTGCATTTCGGCCTCGACGCCGAGGATTTCGGCGCAGACGACCGTGTCCTGGGCGAAATTCTTGGGCACGCCGCCGCCGACCATGAACAGGCCGGTGACGCCCGCGGCGATCTTGATGTCGGTCAGTTCGCGGAAGTCGGCGACCGCGTCGATCATCAGATAGGGCTTGCCCGCCGCGATCCGTTCCTTCTGGTGCTTGACCAGACCGAAGCCGGCCGAGGAGTCGACGAAGGCCGGACAGAAGATCGGCACGCCTTCTTCATAGGCGGTCTGGATCAGCGAGCCGGGCTTCTTGGCATTGCCCTCGCTCAGCCATTTGCCCATCTCCCAGATGAACTCGCGGCTGGAGTAGGCGCGCGGCTCCAGACGGTTGCAGATCTCCAGAATGGTGTGATCGCAGTTCTGGAGCTCTTCCTCGTCGATATAGGTGTCGTAGATCCGGTCGATGTAGTTGTCGCGCAGGACGTTGTCGTCCACCTCGCCGGCGGCCTGGTAGTGTTTGAAGCCCAGGGCCTCGAAGAAATCCATGTCGACGATCGAGGCCCCCGTGGCCACGACGGCGTCGATCATGCCGAATTTCACCATGTCGCGGTACACGTGCATGCAGCCGCCGGCCGAGGTAGACCCGGCCAGGATCAGCCACGGCGAACAGTCCTTGTCCTCGATGGCCATGGAGAAGATGTCGGCGGCGCGGGCGGTGTCCCGGCTCGAGAACGACATCTTGCGCATCGCGTCGACGATGGGCCGGGCATCAAAGCTCGTGATGTCGATATGTTCTACGGTGTTCTGGAGCAGCTGGGCCTTGGTGTTGGACTTCACGGGTGCGGTCATCTCGCGGGGTTCCCTGGATTTGAGCGCCCGTCCGGAAAAGTGCAGCGGCCCGGACGGAGCGACGGGCCGCTGCTTGACTAGATAACCGAGTGACGCTGTCGCGTCAGCTTTGGGTCAGCGTTTCCGCTTGCGGACGCCGGCCTTGCCCTTGGGGCGAGACAGACGAACGATCTTGCGGGCCTGCTCTTCCGCCGTGGTGCGCACGGTCGGGATGGAGCGGGGTGCGAGGCCGTAGAGCGAGGCCATCGGGGCGTCCTCGACCATGGCCAGCTCGTGCTCGCCATAGCCGTTGAAACCGGTCGACATGGCGACGCCGTAGGCCCCCAGCATGCCGATCTCGATGAAGTCGCCCTCACGGATGTCGGCTGGCAGCCAGAAGGGGCCGGGCATGTGATCAATGGAGTCGCAGGTCGGACCGTAGAACTGGAACGGCTTCAGGTCGCCCGAGGCCTCGGCGTCGCGCACCAGCTTGACCGGGAAGGGCCAGCGTGAGTGCGTCGCGTCGAACAGCGAACCGTAGCTGCCGTCGTTCAGATACAGGGCATCGCCCTTGCGCAGGTCGACGCGACACAGGACCGAGGAGGACTCGGCGACCAGGGCCCGGCCGGGTTCGCACCACAGTTCGGTGGTCTCGGAGACCGGCATCTCGTTGAAGCCGCGATGTATGGCGTCGGCATATTCGCTCATGTCCGGCGGGACCATGCCCGGATAGACCGAGGGGAAGCCGCCGCCGACATCGACGATATCGACGAACACACCGGCGCGGCTGATCGACCGGCCGACCTGGGCCATGGCGGCCTGGTAGGCGCTGGGCCGCATGCATTGCGAGCCGACGTGGAAGCTGACGCCCATCAGGCCGTCGGTGACCGCGCGACGGGTGGCCAGCAACAGGGCCGGGGCCTGGTCCGGCGTGACGCCGAACTTGCCTGACAACGTATAGGCGGCACCGTCGGTGGCCACGGCCATGCGCACGATCAGGTTCAGGTCCGTCGCGCCGGCAGTGGCGTCGAGGATCTTCAGCAGCTCATCGTGGCTGTCGAGTGCAAAGGTACGCACACCCAGCTCGAAATAGGCGCGGGTGATGGCGTTGCGGCTCTTGACCGGATGCATGAAGGCCAGACGCGCGTCAGCGCTGACCGAACGCACCAGTTCGATCTCGGCCAGCGAGGCGACGTCGAATGAATTGACGCCTTCCGCGACCAGGGTCTCGATGACCCAGCGCGAAGGGTTTGCCTTCACCGCATAGAAGACGTCGGCTTTCAGATTGTCCTGGAACCAGTGCGCCGCTACGGATACCGAACGCGGCCGCACAAGGGCGACTGGACGCTCGGGGGACCGCTCACGGACCAGGTCCAGGGGAAATGGATACGTGCGCAATTCACGTAAACCCCTGTAATTGTTAAACCCAGCCGGCGTTAGCAGCGCAAGATCAGACCACGGGGTCCGCCGGAACGGGGGATGTAGGGTCGTGGGACCGGAAAGTAAAGCGGCGATTTTGTGTTGCCGTCCCCGAATTGACCCGTCTGCCTGCTGATAGAACTCTCCGCGCGCCGGGGCGTTCCCGCAGTCCGGGGCCGTCTGAAAGTGGGCGACGGGGCAGGGGAGCACAATGAATCGTTGGCTGTTTATCTGGAGGCGTACGACGCGCGAACTGTGGTTCCGCGCCGGTCTCTATGCGGTGTTCGGCGTCGTCGCGGCCCTGGCGGCGGTGGTGGCTGCGCCTCTGGTCCCCACGGAAATGGCCGAGCGCTTCGGCGGGGAGTCGGTTGAGCAGGTCCTGACCATCCTCGCCTCCAGCCTGCTGGCCGTGGCCACCTTCTCGCTGGGGGCGATGGTGACGGCCTATACGGCAGTGTCGAGCGCAGCCACGCCCCGGGTCGCCTCTCTGGTGACGGGTGATGAGGCGACCCAGAAGTCCCTGTCCACCTTTGTAGGAGCCTTCCTGTACGCCATCGTGGGCGTGACGGCGATCAACGCCCACTACTATGCGGCGGAGGGGCGAGCCGTTCTGTTTCTGACCAGCCTGATGGTCGTCGGGCTTGTGGCGTTCCGGCTGTTGGCCTGGATCAACCGGCTTTCACGCCTGGCCCGGCTGGGCCATATGATCGAACTCGTCGAGGATCACGGCACCCGGGCCCTGCTGGAGGCGGCCGACCGGCCCAATATGGGAGGGCGGTCCGGACACCTCGGGCCGCAGTCGACCCCCGTGTTCAGTCAGGAGACCGGGTTCGTCCAGAACGTCGATCCCGATCATCTGCAAAAGACTGCGGAGGCCGCAAACACGGAGATCGAGGTGGTGGCCGGCCCCGGCACCTTTGTCCGGCGCGGTGAGGTGCTTTGCCGAATTGGCCTTGTCGATGCTGACGAAGCGCTGTGTGAGCGTTTCTCCTCGGCCTTCACCCTCGGCCGGTCCCGGTCCTTCGAGCAGGATCCCCGCTTTGCCCTGACGGTTCTGGGGGAAATCGCCGGCAAGGCCTTGTCGCCGGGAATCAATGACCCGGGCACCGCCGTCGAAATCGCGACCACAGGCGTTCGACTGCTCGACGCCTGGAGCGGCGCGCGCCAGGACGCGCGGGGCACCGTCGATAAGAAATATGACCGCCTGTGCGCCGGGTCGCTTCTCGAGATCGACCTGCTCGAGGATGTGTTCGGTCCGCTGATCCGCTACGGGGCCGGCGATCTGCGCGTCGCGATCCAGCTTCAGCAAGCGCTGGGTTCGCTCGCGGCTGACCGGGGCGCGCTGGGCCGGGATGCCACCCTGCTGCGGAAGGAGGCCCTCAGACGGTCCCTCGCGGCCCTGTCCTGCCCTGAGGACCGGGCCCGTCTGAAGGCAAACATTGGCTGACCTCGACGCGTTGCACTGGACGAAATCGACACCGGCGTGTCATTAAGACTTGCCGAAGCGCGTTCCGCGCGTCATGCGGCCCAGCCCTGCAACCGCCATCAGCGAGTCCATGAGCTCATCCGCCGCCGCCGTCGCTTCCGTGCGCGATGTGTCGAAGACCTTCGGTTCCCGCAAGGCGCTCAACGGCGTGTCCGTTGAGGTCGCCGCCGGAGAAATGGTCGCCCTGATCGGCCCCTCGGGGTCGGGCAAGTCGACGCTGCTGCGCTCCATCACCGGTCTTCAGAACATCGATCCCGGCAAGGGCACGATCGAGGTCTTCGGCGAGGTGGTCCAGAAAAACGGCCGCATCACCGGTCGGGTTCGCGCCGCGCGTGGCAAGCTGGGCATGATCTTCCAGCAGTTCAACCTGGTCGGTCGTCTGTCCCTGTTCTCCAATGTCATGCTGGGGGCCCTCGGTCGGCTGCCCGGCTGGCGCGGCGTTTTGGGTCTGTGGCCGGCGGACGACAAGGCCCGGGCCATGGCAGCCCTGCACCGGGTCGGCGTCTCCGACTACGCCGGGCAGCGGGCCAATACCTTGTCTGGCGGCCAACAGCAGCGCGGGGCGATCGCCCGCGCGCTCGTCCAGGGTGCCCAGGCGATCCTCGCGGACGAGCCCGTCGCCTCCCTTGATCCCGTTTCCGCCCGCAAGGTGATGGAGCTGCTGGTCGAGCTCAACAAACGCGATGGCCTCGGCGTCATCGTCACCCTCCATCAGGTCGATTATGCCATCCGCTACTGCGACCGCGTCATCGCCCTGCAGGCAGGCAAGATCGTCTATGATGGGCCCACCACGGGCCTCGACACCAACCGCCTTATCGACATTTACGGTCCCGAGTTCGAGGACGCGTTCTGGGAAACCAAGGCATGACCCGCACCCTGCTTACCCGCCGTCTCGTCGCCATGGCTGGCGTCGTTGTTCTCGCCATGGGCCTCGGTTCATGCGGCAAGAGCGAAGACAAGGCCGGCGGCGTGCCGACGGAAATCACCTTCTCGATCCTGTCGGCCGAGGGCCAGGCATCCTCGGGGCCCATGTGGCAGCCCTTGCTCGATGATATGTCCAAGGCCATCGGCGTGCCGGTGAAGCCGTTTTTCGCCGGTAACTACAACGTTCTGATCGAGGCGATGCGCTTCAACCAGACCCAGGTGGCGTGGTTTTCGGCCAAGCCGGCTCTGGAAGCGGTCGACCGCGCCCAGGGTGAAGTGATCGCCCGGATCGTCGATCCGGACGGGCGCGACAGCTACCAGTCGACCCTGATCGTCAAGAAGGGCTCGGGCATCACGCTGGAGAAGGTTCTGGCGTGCGGCAAGGTCTATGATTTCGGGATCGGAGACGCCCAGTCGACCTCGGGCACGCTCGCGCCGATGACCTTCCTGTTCAATCCCCGCAATATCGTCCCCGGCCAGTGTTTCAAGACCGTGCGTTCGGCCAGCCATCAGGCGAACGCTTTCGCCGTGGCCACCGGGGTTGTCGATGTGGCCACCTCGAACACGGTCAACACCATCTTCATGACGCGGGAAAACCCGCATCTGGCCAGCCAGCTGGAAGACATCTGGGTCTCGCCGCCGATCCCGGAGTCCGGGATCGTCATCCGTGAGGATCTCGACCCGGTCCTCAAGGAGAAAATCCGCAGTTTCTTCCTGACCTACGGCCAGGGCGAGGGCGCGGAAGCCGAACGCCAGCGCCAGGTGCTGGCCACGCTGAACTATTCGATGTTCCGGGCGGCGGATGACACCTACCTCGATCCGGTTCGCGAAATGATTGCGGACCAGCAGCTGGGTGAAGCCCGGGCCAAGGGCGACCAGGCCGGGATCGCCGCCGCCGAGCGCAGCCTGGCGGCCCTGCGGTCCAAGCGTGAGGTCCAGCCTTGAGCGAGACTTCGAGAGCCGCCAGGGCCCCGGTCGCAGCCGGCGTAATTCCCAGACCGCCAGCCAAATCCCTGTCGGACTGGCTGCTGGATCTGCTGTTGTGGGGCGGTATTGCCGTCGTGCTGCTGGTCAGTTTCGACAAGGTCGATATGGCCAATCTGCCGAAATTGATCACCAACCAGGAAAGCATCCGGACCTACGGCCGGGAGTTGCTGCGGCCTGATTTCACCAACTGGCGGCAACTGGTCGGCCTGATGTGGCTGACGGTGCAGATCGCCCTCTGGGGGACGTTTATCGCCGTGTTCATCGCCGTGCCCCTGGGTCTGGCGGCGGCCCGGAACATCGCGCCTGCCTGGGTCGTCTGGCCGGTGCGGCGGGTGATGGACCTGCTGCGCTCCATCCCCGACCTGGTCATCGCCACCCTGTTCATCGTCGCGGTCGGCCTGGGTCCGCTCGCGGGCGTTCTGGCCCTGGCGCTCAATACGGGCGGTGTCCTGGCCAAGCTGTTTTCGGAGGCCGTCGAGTCGATCGACAAGGGCCCGGTCGAGGGCGTGCGCGCCACGGGTGCCGCGCCCCTGCTCGAAATCGTCTGGGGTGTGATCCCGCAGGTCGCGCCGCTGTGGACCTCGTTTGCCCTCTACCGGTTTGAGTCCAACAGCCGCGCGGCGACGGTGCTGGGCCTGATCGGGGCCGGGGGCATCGGCCAGCTGTTGTTCGAGGATATCCAGGGCTTCAAATATGCCGAGGTTTCGGCGATCGCGATCGTGATCGTTGTGGCGGTGACCCTGATCGACACCCTGTCGCAGATCATGCGCAAACGCTTGCTCTGACTGTCACAAAGGCGCGTGGTTTGCGTCACATATGTCTGGTCTAAGCTTGTCTGAAACGCCGTGTTCGGAGAATAGATTATGACTTCCAGACTTCTGATGGCCGTCTCGGCTGTGGCCCTGCTCGCCGTGGCCGGCTGTGGCAATGGCGGCGGCGCTGGCGACGGAGCCCGCGCGGGCATCTGGGCGGCCGGCTCCTCGACCGTCTTCCCGTTCGCGACCCGCGTCGCCGAGAATTTCAACCGCGCCACGGGCGGGGCTGCTCCCCGTGTCGAGTCGCTGGGCACCGGCGGCGGCATTCAGGCCTTCTGTCAGGGCGTCGGCCCGACCACGCCCGACATCGCCAACGCTTCGCGGCCGATGAAGGCTTCCGAGTTCGCGATGTGCCAGGCCAACGGTGTCACCGACATTGTGGAGCTGAAGATCGGCTTCGACGGGATCGTCATCGCCACCGCGCGCGACGGCAATGGCTTCAACTTCCGTCTCCAGGACCTGTATCAGGGTCTGGCCAAGGAAGTGCCCGGCGGTGACGGCTTCGTCGCCAATCCGGCCACGACCTGGAACATGGTCAACCCGGCCCTGCCGAACCAGCGCATCCAGGTTTACGGCCCGCCCCCGACCTCGGGTACCCGCGACGCCTTCCTGGAACTGGGGATGGCACCGGGTGCGGCCCTGATCCCGGCGATGGCCGCTGTCAAGGCGGCGGACAAGGACCGGTTTGAGGTGCTGGCCCATACGCTGCGTGAAGACGGTGCATGGATCGATGCCGGCGAGAACGACAATGCCATCGTCCAGACCCTGTCGCGCACGCCGGGTTCGCTGGGCGTGTTCGGCTTCTCGTTCCTCGAGCAGAACATGGACACGGTGAAGGCCGAGACGATCGACGGCATCGCGCCCTCCGCCGAGACCATCGCCGACGGCAGCTATCCGCTGGCACGCAGTCTCTACATCTACGTCAAAAAGGCCCACATCGGCGTGACGCCGGGCCTGCAGCAGTTCGTACAGGAGTTCATGTCGGATTCCGCCTCCGGGCGTGGCGGTTATCTGCAGGATCGCGGACTGGTGCCGTTGCCCGAGACCGAACTCGCTGCCCAGCGCGCCATCGCGGCGGCGATGACACCGATGACCGCCCCGGCCAAATAGGGCGTCCACCATCGGCATGAAAAGGCCCCGAACGGTTCACCGTTCGGGGCCTTTCTGTATTCAGGATCAGGCGGCGACCTTGCGCCGCAGGCGGGCGATACGTCTCAGACGTCGCCAGAAGCGGCCGCGTTCGGGTTCGGGATACGGCTGCAGGTTTTCGACAAACTGCTCTGCCGAAGCCCGCCAGCTGAATTTTTCAGCATAGGCCCGCACATCGGCGCGATCGCATTTCAGGGCCTCGAGGCAGGCCGTCCGCAGATCGGCGTCGACCGCCCCGGCACCGGACCCGGGAATGATGTCGATCGGGCCGTGGGCCGGGTAGGCGGCGACGGGGGTGCCGGTGGCCATGGCTTCCAGGATCACGAGGCCGAAGGTGTCGGTCCAGCTGGGGAAGACGAAGACGTCGGCGTCGCGGAAGCAGCGCGCCAGTTCCTCGCCGAACCGGGCCCCGAGGAATTTGGCCTCGGGATAGCGGGTCGCCAGGTCGGCGCGGGCCGGGCCGTCCCCGACGACAATCTTCGTCCCGGGAAGGTCGGTCTCGAGGAAGGACTCGATGTTCTTTTCGACCGCCACGCGACCGACGTTGAGGAAGAAGGGACGGGGCCAGTCCTTGCCGCCCATCTCGTCATAGATGCGCGGCAGGTCCGGATTGAACTGTTCGGTGTCGACGCCACGGGACCACGGCGAGACGTTACGAAAGCCGTGCACGACCAGTTCGTCGCGCAGGGTCGGTGTCGCCACCATCAGCCGGCCGGACGGCTTGTGGAACCATTTCATATAGGCGTAGCCGACCTGGACCGGGATCGGGAAACGGGCCGAGACATATTCCGGGAATTTGGTGTGGTAGCTGGTCGTGAACGGCAGCTTCCACTCGACACAGATGCGACGCGTGGCGATGCCGATCGGCCCTTCGGTGGCGATATGGACGGCCTCCGGTTCGAAGGCGCGCAGGCGTTCGCGAATCTCTTCCTCCGCCCCGAGCGCCAGCCGGATCTCCGGATAGGTGGGGCAGGGAATCGTCTTGAATTGGTCAGGGCGGATGACCTCGACCTCATGGCCCATGGCGCGGCATTCAGCCACGGTCCGGGTCAGGGTGCGGACGACGCCATTGACCTGGGGTTCCCAGGCGTCGGTTGCCAGAACGATGCGCATGGACGGGCGGAGAGCTTTCACCATCATCGAGATGCGAAGCCTTAGCCGCTCCTGATGACGAAGGCGAGACTTCTGAGCCGGTATGGTGTCGATCAGGTCCGGCGGGGAAAGCCGCCGGCGCGGCTGAGCGCCGAGGGTGCCGGCCTGCCGAGCCTGTTCCCCATCCAGCGCGCCGTGTTGATCAGGGCGTCCAGATCATAGCCGGTGGTGAATCCGGCCCGCTCCAGCATGTAGACGAGGTCTTCCGTGGCGATGTTGCCGGTGGCACCGGGCGCGAACGGGCAGCCGCCGATGCCGCCGGCCGAGGCGTCCAGCACATCCACGCCCGCCTCGACCCCGGCATAGGCATTGGCCAGGCCGGTGTTGCGGGTGTCGTGGAAATGCAGGCGCAGGCGGGCGTCGGGTGCCGCCTTGCGGGCGGCCGCGACGACCCGGGTCACGGCCCAGGGATCACCGGCTCCTATGGTGTCGGCCAGTGCGATCTCCTCGACGCCGAGCGCGGCGACCCGGCCCACGAGGTCCGTCACCTGGTCGACCGCGACCTCACCTTCGAACGGGCAGCCCCAGACGCAGGAAATCGTTGCGGACAGGGCCGGCGCGGCACCGGTGCGCCCGGCGGCGTTGTGCCGTCTTGCGACGATGTCGCTGAGCATGGCCACCTGGTCGTTCACCGATAGCCCCTGATTTTTCAACCCGAAGCCGTCGGTCGACGACAGGGCGATATTGACCTCGTCAACGCTCGTTTCCAGTGCCCGGTCATAGCCTCGACCGTTCAGGACCAGACCAATACGGCTGTGGCCGGGCCGGGCGGGCAGCAGGGCCATCACCTCTTCGGCCCCGGCCATCTGCGGCACGTATTTCGGATGGACGAAAGAGACGGTCTCGATCCGACGTGCCCCCGCGTCTTCCAGTTTCTGCACGAACTCGGCCCGAACGGCAGGGGCGAACACCGTCGGTTCGTTCTGCAGGCCGTCGCGGGGGCCGACCTCGACGATGGTGATGTGGCGGCTCATCGCCGGTCTCCAGTGGTCTCTGCCGCGCCCGGCGGCGCATAGACGGTCAGGCTGACGTCATCACCGCTGGAATAGTTGTGACCCGTGACCACGCCGACGGCGCGACCGGTCACGCCCAGCCGGGCGCTGGACTGATGGAAGGCGTCCGCGTCATGGGCCTCGACAATCGCCGGGCGGCCCTCGGCCAGGGCCCGGGCGGCCCCTTCTGCGTCGGTCAGTTCGGTCGCGCGACCGGTCAGGAAGACGAAGCTGGGCTCATGGAAGCCGGTGATGGCCACCGGGCCCGTGATTCGCCCCTGTCGTGGATGGAGATTGGCCTGTTCGAGGGTGGTCTCCAGCCGTGGGGCGATGGCCAACGGGCGCAGTTGGCGCAGGGTACCGGCCAGGGCCGCATGGGCAACGATGCCCAGAACCACAGAGGCGATAACCGCCGAGGTCGCGGCGCGATTCAGCAGCAGGAATGCTCCTATGGCGGCGGCCCCGGCCGTGAAGGCGATGGTCAGTGTGGCCCATGTCTGGGCCGTCGAGGTTCCGAACTCGGTCAGGCCGTACAGGGTGATCCCGATGATCAGCGTGCCGGCGAATACGGTGAGGATGGCTCCCAGCCGCCTGGAAATCACGCCGATCGGCCGGGTCAGGGCTGCGGCGGCCAGCAGGGCCACGGCCCCGAACGTCGGCAGAGTGTAATGCCACAGCTTGGTCGGGGCCGCTTCGAAGATCAGCCAGGCCGGAACCAGCCAGCAGACCATGAAGCGCACGGCCGGCTCGCCCCGCCGCTGCCAGCCCGTCGAAAGGGCCGCGGGCAGCATCAGGGTGGCCGGGAAGAACAGCAGGGGGGCCAGCACCAGATACATGCCCGGAAAGCCGCCGTGGCTCTCCTGGGCCCCGGCCAATTTGGGAGCCAGATCGCCGCCGATAGCTTCACGCCAGAAGCCGCCGTCCGTGGCGATGGTGATGGCGATGGCCCAGGGGCCGACGATCAGGGCCACCAGCGGCAGGCCCCATCCCCAGCCGAGTCGGCGCATCCAGCTCAGATCCCTGTCCCAGACGGACAGGGCGATCATCGCCGGAATGACCACGATCAGGCCGATGGGGCCCTTGATCAGGATCGACAGCCCCAGTCCAAGCCAGAACAGCAATTTATGCAGTCTCTGGGGAGGCTGGTCGGCCCGCGCGGCCATATAGATCCTCGCCAGGGCCGCCATCGACAGAGTGATGGCACCGCACAGCATGGCGTCGGTCTTGGCGATCCCGGCCTCGCTGGACAGCAGGAAGGTGGCACCCAGCAGGATTCCACCCAGGAATCCGGCCCGCTGTCCGAACAGTGCCGCGCCCGCCCAGGCGCAGGCGGCGGCGGCCAGCATCGCGCCCAGCAGCGACGGAATACGGTAGGGGGCGATGTCGCGGTTTTCGACCCTGGAGGTTGTCGCGACGGCCAGGGCCTGCATCCAGTAGATCCCGACCGGCTTCTTCCAGCGCGGCTCGTCCTGGAAGCGGATGTCGACGAAGTCGCCGCTCTCCAGCATCTGCGACGTCGCCTGGGCATAGCGGCTTTCGTCGCGGTCCAGCGGCGGCAGGAGCAGGAGACCGGGCAGGCCTGCGACGAGGGTCAGCAGGGCCGCCATAAGGGGGCCGCGCCAGCCGGCGATATAGTGATCCAGGTTCGGGCGCTTCATGCAGCCATTCCTATCATGCCGTTTCCCGCGACGTCAGCCACCGTGTCCGGCCCGGATTATGGTGACGCTTGTGCCAGCTTGTGGCTCCCGCCGCGCCGCAAACTCGGCTATTGAGCGACAATGACAAGCAAGGAAACGCCCGAAATCTCTGTCGTCGTGCCCGTGCATGACGAAGCCGGTGCCGCCGGCCCCCTGGCCCGCGAGATTGCCACGGCCTTTGCCGGGCGCGCCTATGAGATGATTTTCGTCGATGACGCCAGCCGTGACACGACCATGGCCGAGCTTCAGGCGTTGATGGCAGAACTTCCCACCCTGAGGGTGCTCGGCCATGCCCGCAACGCCGGACAGAGCCGGGCGGTCCGTAGCGGGGTCATGGCCGCGCGCGGGGCGATTATCGTGACCCTGGACGGTGACGGCCAGAATCCGCCTGCGGATGCGCCGAAACTTGTCGATGCCCTGATCGCGGCCCCCGCCTCGGTGGCCCTGGTGGGCGGCCGACGGGCCAGGCGTCAGGATTCGCAGGCCAAGCGCCAGGCCTCGCTGTGGGCCAACCGCATTCGCAAGAAGCTGCTCCAGGATGACGCCGACGACACCGGCTGCGGGCTGAAGGCGTTCCGGCGCGAGATCTTTCTGCGCCTTCCCTATTTCGATCACATCCATCGCTATCTGCCGGCGCTGATGATCCGCGAGGGGTTCGAGAACCGCTATCTGGATGTCGATCACCGGCACCGGGAGACCGGTCAGTCGAAATACACCAACTGGGGGCGGCTGATGGCCTCGGTGTCGGACCTGATGGGCGTGATGTGGCTCAAGTCGCGGTCGCGGCAGCCGGGCGTCGTTCGTGAAATCGGGGCGGCCTGAATCGCCTGCCGGGCGAAGTGACATAGCCGTATGGAGCGAACGGGGGTATTCGTCGTTAACAAGCGCGGCCGTTCAACCGGCCGTCTGACGAGGACCGAACCATGCTGATCGCCCTGCCACTGCTGCTTATTCCTGTCGTCATCTACAACATCGTCGTCCTGTCCGGGATGATGGGGAGCAACGGGGCGCTTCAGGCGGACGCCGTGTTGCGTGATCCCCTGTTCTCGATCCCGATGACCTCGGGTGCCAGCTGGGACGTCGGTGTGGGGGACCTGATCCTGTTTATGTCGCTGATCCTGCTGTTCTTCGAACTGCTGAAATCGACGTCGAGCCAGAAGGTGGCGATCGTCAACCATGCCTTGTCGATGATCCTGTTTGTCGCCTGCCTGGTCGAATTCCTGCTGATCAAGGGCTTTGCCACCTCGACCTTCTTCCTGATCGTGGTGATGGTCATGCTGGACGTGCTGGCCGGCTTCATCGTCACCATCATCTCGGCCCGCAAGGACCTGGATTTCGGCGGCGGTTGAGCTGCGGCTGCGGTCTTCCGGGTCGTCTAGCTGAAGGCGGTGAAGATCAGGGCGACGACCGTGACGTCAAATACGCGGGCGGCGATGGTGAGAACCGTGGACATGGCGGGCGATCCGGAAAGCGGGACAGGACCCCCTGCACAGCAAGGACCGTGCCGCCGGACCGGGCCGCGTCAGACGTCGGTGCGCTTGCCCGTGCCGGCCCCCGGACGGCGTTCGTTCGGCCCTGAATATTCGGTGCCGAGGTAGGTCGAGCGGGCCGCGCCGAGAACCGGCGGCCCCCCCTTCAGGCCTTTTCTCTGTCCGGTCTGCCCCATCATCTGGGCGGCGAAGGCGGTCGCGCCGGGATCGGCGACGGGTCTCGGGGCAGGTCTTGCCGGGCTGTCGTCGGTCGAGGTGGCATGATCGGCGGGCTCGCCCAGTGGCACCAGGTCACGCGAGGTCGAGCCGGCCCGGCGTTCGGCCGCCCGCCGCTCGCGATCGCGGCGATCCCGGCCCTCGACCGGGCCGACGGGGCGAACGCCATCGGTCATTTCGGATCCTTGCCGCCGGCAAGGCGATCAAGCTGAGCCTTCATCTGATCCATCTGCCGACGCATTTCGTTGAGAGGGTCGCCCGCCGCCTCGTCCGCCGCCGGCTCCGGGGCCTTGTCGGGTCGGGCTGCGGGATTGCCCATGGCGAAGCCGGGCCACATCGTCATGGCCTTTTCGAACAGGGCCATGTTGCGCTTGACCGCCTCGTCCATCAGTCCGGCCCCTGGGGCGGCTCCGAAGGTGCGGCTGAACTGGCTGCGCAACTCCTCTTGCTGACGGGAGAAGGAATCCAGGGACATTTCCAGATAGCTGGGCAGGACCCCCTGCATCTGGCCGCCGTAGAAGCCGATCAGCTGGCGCAGGAACTGGACGGGCAGAAGGGCCTCGCCGCGGCTCTCCTCCTCAAAGATGATCTGGGTCAGGATCTGACGGGTCAGGTCGTCGTTGCTCTTGGCGTCATAGACGACGAAATCGGTGCCTTCGCGGACCATGGTCGCCAGGTCTTCAAGCGTGACATAGGCACTGGTCGCGGTGTTGTAGAGCCGCCGGTTGGCGTACTTCTTGATGATGACGGTGTCGCCGTCCTTGCCTTTTTCGCTTCCCGACTTTTTCTCGACCACGCGTCGCACCCGCTCTTGTTGCAATGCCGCACTATCCCGCAGGGCGAAGGCAGACGCCAGCCCCCTTGCTGTGACCCGTCCGGGTCAGCCGGCGGGGGCCAGAACCACGCCGACCAGTACCGCCGACCAGTGGACTGCGGCCCCGGCGACGACGAAACCGTGCCAGATAGCGCGGCGGAATTTCACCCGGGGGCTGATGAAGACGAACACGCCGGCGGTGTAGATCAGACCGCCGATGACCAGCAGGGCCAGGGCTGCGGGATGGACCGTGTCCATCAACGGCTTCAGCGCCAGCACAGCCAGCCAGCCGAACAGGGCGTAGATCACGCTCCAGAAACCGTCCGACAGGCGCGGCGCGACCAATTTGGCGAAGACTCCGGCGAAGGCGACCAGCCACACCACAAGGGTGAAGCCAAGGGCCCAGGCCCCTTCGAACCTCTGGGTGGTAAAGGGGGTGTAGCTGCCGGCGATCATCAGGAAGATGGCCGCCTCGTCCAGACGGCGCAGCACGGGACGGGCGGCGCAGGGGCGGGCCTGGTTGTAGACGGTCGAGGCCGTCAGCATGGCGATCAGGCACAGGGCATAGACAGCGGTCGAGACCGTGGTGCCGATACCGGCATACAGGGCCGCGAGGACGGCGAGAACGACGCCACCGGCGGCGGCCAGACCCAGTCCGACGATGTGGACCCACAGATCGGCGAGGCGTTCTCCGCGGGTCTGATAGTGCTCGATCATGTCGAGGGAGTCCGGCGTGCAGATCCGGGTGACGAGGGCTTTCAGGCTCATGCGCATGGTTTTTCTAACCAGGTCAGTCTGCTTCTAGTTCCCGGCCATTCTGGCGAAACAGGGTGACCATTCGCTGAACATCGCCGACGCGAGGTGACGAAGGGCTGCGAATGCGGCAGAAACGCCACGCAACATTTCCGTCCCGGAGTTCCCCATGTCTGACGCCCGCATCGATGTCGTGATCGTTTCCGCCGCCCGCACACCGGTCGGGTCGTTTCTGGGGGCGCTGTCCAGCCTGCCGGCGTCGAAGCTGGGCGAGATCGCCATCCGCGGGGCGCTGGATCAGGCCGGGGTCGCCCCGGCCGATGTCGATGAGGTGATCCTGGGCCATGTCCTGCAGGCCGCCGCGGGCCAGGGCCCGGCCCGGCAGGCCTCGATGGGGGCGGGTATCCCGATGGAAACGCCCGCCTGGAGCCTGAACCAGATCTGCGGTTCCGGCCTGCGGGCGGTGGCCCTGGCCTATCAGCAGATCGCCCTGGGCGATGCGCGGATCGTGGTCGCCGGTGGCCAGGAGAGCATGAGCCAGGCCCCGCATGCCCAGAACCTGCGCAACGGCCAGAAGATGGGCGACCTGGCCTTCGTCGACACGATGATCAAGGACGGGCTGTGGGACGCCTTCAACGGTTACCACATGGGTCAGACCGCCGAAAATGTCGCGACGCAAAACAACATTACCCGCGAGGCGCAGGACGCCTTTGCTGTCGGGTCGCAGAACAAGGCCGAGGCGGCCCAGAAGGCGGGCCGGTTCGCCGACGAGATCGTTCCGGTGACCATTCCCGGGCGCAAGGGGGACGTCGTTGTCGACCAGGACGAATATATCCGCCACGGCGCGACCCTGGAAGCCATGGCCAAGCTGCGCCCGGCCTTTTCACGGGAAGGGTCGGTCACCGCGGCCAACGCCTCGGGCCTGAACGACGGGGCCGCGGCCCTGGTGCTGATGAGCGCCGATGAGGCGAAGGCCCGGGAGCTGGAGCCCCTGGCGCGGATCGTGTCCTGGGCCACCGCCGGCGTCGATCCGGCGGTCATGGGCACCGGGCCGATCCCGGCCTCGCGCAAGGCGCTGGAGAAGGCCGGCTGGACCGTCGCCGATCTGGATCTGATCGAATCCAACGAGGCGTTCGCGGCCCAGAGCCTGTGCGTCAAGCGCGAGCTGGGGTTCGATCCGGCCAAGGTCAACGTCAATGGCGGGGCTATCGCCATCGGCCATCCGATCGGTGCGTCCGGTGCGCGGATCCTGACCACCCTGTTGCACGAGATGAAGCGGCGTGACGCGAAGAAGGGTCTGGCGACCCTGTGCATCGGCGGCGGCATGGGCGTGGCCCTGTGCGTCGAACGGGGCTGACCCCGACCGTCGACGGACGGACAGCCCTGCGGCTGTCCCGGCGGCCCGGCTTCGCGAATTGGGCGGAAGAGGCTAAGGCGACGCGATGACGACTGATATTCTGTATGGCCGCCCGCCGCTGGTGTTTGATCCCCCCGGAGGCGCGACCCAGGTCTCGCCGCTGATCCCCGGTTCGACGGCGCTGGAAGACCTTGCCCCCGGGTCGCTGGATGCAGCGATGCTGTATGCCCCGCCCGGAGTGCTGGAGCGGCGCTATCTGCTGGCGATGACCCTGCGGGCGCTGAAGGTCGGCGGCCGGCTGGACGTGATGGCGGCCAAGGACAAGGGCGGGTCGCGGCTGAACAAGGAGCTGAAAGGGTTCGGGGTCGAGGTGAACGAGAGCTCCAAGGCCCACCACCGGCGCTGTGTGGTTGTGCGACCCGAGACCCTGACCGGGATTGATGAGGCGATCGCCGCCGGGGCTCCGCGCCGGGTCGATGGGCTGGAGGCCTGGTCACAGCCGGGTATCTTCGCCTGGGACCGGGTCGATGCGGGCACCGCCCTGCTGGCCGAACACCTGCCGCCGATGAAGGGCACGGGCGTGGACCTGGGCTGTGGCTACGGTGCCCTGTCCACGGTGGTGCTGCGCTCGCCGGACGTGACGGCACTGAAACTGGTCGATCTGGATCGACGGGCCATTGAGGCGGCACAGAAGAACGTCATCGATCCGCGCGTGACCATTGACTGGATCGACGCCCGCAATCTGGAGGCGGCCGGGGATCTGGACTTTGTGGTCAGCAACCCGCCGTTCCACGACGGCGGGACCGAGGACAAGCGGCTGGGCCAGGCCTTTATCCAGAAGGCGGCGGCCCTGCTGCACAAGGGCGGGGTGGCCTGGGTCGTGGCCAACCGGCACCTGCCCTATGAGGCCGAGCTGAACACCGCCTTCAAGCGTGTGACGATGGTCGCCGACCGTGGCGGCTACAAATTGTTCGAGGCGGTGAAGTGAGCCAGCCCTCAGGCAGTCCGAACGATGTCAGGGCGACAGCAAAGGTCCCGACCTCCCGCGTGGACAAGCTGCTGGGCGGGATGGGCTATGGTTCGCGCAGCGAGATGGCGCGACTGGGCAAGGCGGGGGGCATTACGCTGGACGGGGTCGATCTGGTCGATGTGTCCAAACGCATTCCGGTGACCCGCGATCTGCCGCAGCGGATGATGATCGACGGGCGTCCCGTCGATCCGCCGCCGGGGGTGGTGCTGCTGCTGAACAAGCCGCTGGGCATGACCTGTTCGCGCAAGGAGGAGGGGGCGCTGGTCTATGACGTGCTGCCGTCGCGCTGGCGGCATCGTGACCCGGCCATCTCGACCATCGGGCGGCTGGACAAACAGACCTCGGGCCTGCTGCTGTTGACCGATGACGGCGACCTTCTGCACCGGGTGATCTCGCCGCGCAGGCATGTGGCCAAGGTGTATCTCGCCACCCTGGCGCGGCCGCTGGCCGGGACCGAACAGGCGCTGTTCGCCGCCGGTGGGCTGGTGCTGGAGGGCGAGGACAAGCCGCTGGCCCCGGCCGAACTGGAGGTCCTGTCGCCGACCGAGGCGCGGCTGACGGTGACCGAGGGCCGCTATCATATGGTGCGGCGCATGTTCGCCGCGGCCGGCAACCACGTCGAGGCCCTGCACCGCGAACGTCTGGGCGGCCTGACCCTGCCCGACGACCTGCTCCCCGGCGAATGGCGGCTGCTGGACGAGGCCGAGGTCGAGCAGATCTTCGCGTGATCGGGGCCTGACTGGACGATGCGCCTGCCGGTGGCTAACTGTCGGCCATGTCAGCAGCCCCCGCCATTGCCGCGATCTTTCCGTCGGTAGCGGTCCGATGACCCGGGTCAAGATCTGTGGCCTGACCACGTGCGAGACCCTCGACGCTGCTCTCGCCGGCGGCGCGGCCTTTGTCGGGGCAGTGATCTTCCCCCGCAGTCCCCGTCATCTGGAGCCCCTGCATGCGGCGACCCTGTTCGACCGGGCCCGGGGCCGGGCGAAGGTGGTGGCGGTGACCGTCGATGCCGACGACGCCCGGCTGACCGAGATCGCCCTGATCCTGAAGCCGGACCTGATCCAGCTGCATGGACGCGAGACGCCGGAGCGGGCGGCGCGCGTGCGCGAACTGACCGGGGCCGGGATCATCCGCGCCCTGGCTGTATCCAGCGCCGCCGACATCGAAGCGGCGAAGGTGTGGGAACCGGTGGTTGATCACCTGATGTTCGACGCCCGGCCGCCAGAGGACGCGACCTTGCCGGGCGGGGTCGGGGCCAGTTTCGACTGGACGCTGCTGGATGGACAGACGTTCCGTAAGCCGTGGTTCCTTGCCGGAGGCCTGACCCCTGACAATGTGGCGCAGGCTGTAGCTGTGACCGGCGCGCCGATGGTCGATGTGTCCTCTGGTGTGGAAAGCGCGCCCGGTGTTAAGGACATCGACCTGATCAAGGCCTTCCTCAAGGCCGTGTGACGCCCCATTTCCGACGCCTCCCCGCGAGAGAAACGCCCGTGAACGCCATCCTGCCCAATGCCTATGCCCTGCCGGACGCCGAGGGACGGTTCGGTCCCTACGGGGGCCGGTTCGTGGCCGAGACCCTGATGCCGCTGGTCCATGAGCTGACCGCGGCCTATGCGGCGGCCCAGGCTGACCCGGCATTCCAGGCCGAGCTGGACGATTTCCTGACCCACTATGTCGGTCGGCCCAGCCCGCTGTATCTGGCCGAGCGCCTGACCGCCCATCACGGCGCGGCCAATATCTGGTTCAAGCGCGACGAGCTGAATCACACCGGCGCGCACAAGATCAACAACTGTATGGGCCAGATCCTGCTGGCCATGCGGATGGGCAAGACCCGGATCATCGCCGAGACCGGGGCCGGTCAGCACGGGGTGGCCACGGCCACCGTCTGCGCCCGCTTTGGCCTGAAATGCGTGGTCTATATGGGCGCAACCGATGTGCAGCGTCAGTCGCCGAACGTCTTCCGCATGAAGTTGCTGGGAGCCGAGGTGGTGCCGGTGACCAGTGGCCGGGCGACGCTGAAGGACGCGATGAACGAGGCGATGCGCGACTGGGTCACCAATGTCGAGGACACCTATTATCTGATCGGTACGGCGGCGGGGCCGCACCCCTATCCGGCCATGGTGCGGGACTTCCAGTCGGTGATCGGCAAGGAGACCAGGGTGCAGATGCAGGCGCGGCGCGGCAAATTGCCGGACGCCTGTGTCGCGGCCATCGGCGGCGGATCGAACGCCATCGGCCTGTTCCACCCCTTCATCGACGACGCGAGCGTGCGGCTGATCGGCATCGAGGCGGCCGGACGCGGCCTGGACGGCCCCGACCATGCGGCCAGCCTGCAGGGCGGCCGCCCCGGCGTGCTGCACGGCAACCGCACCTATCTGTTGCAGGACGCCGACGGCCAGATCCTGGAAGGCCATTCGATCTCGGCCGGGCTGGACTATCCGGGCATCGGTCCCGAACACGCCTGGCTGAAGGATATCGGCCGGGCCGAATATCGCGCCGCCACCGACGTCGAGGCGCTGGAGGCGTTCCAGCTGTGCTCGAAGCTGGAGGGGATCATTCCGGCGCTGGAACCCAGCCACGCCCTGGCCCGGGTGGGCGAGATCGCCGCCGAGGTCGGCAAGGGCGGCGATGTGGTGCTGAACCTGTGCGGTCGTGGCGACAAGGACATCTTCGCCGTGGCGGAACATCTGGGCGTGGAGTTGTAGACATGAAGATCGTGACGATGGCCGCTGCGGTGGCGCTGATTGCCGGGACTGCAATAGCCCAGGACGCGCCGTCGCCGGATAGGCTGGTGCTGCCGGGCGCGACCCTGGCGCCGGATTGTGGGGATCTCTACGGTTTGGCCGGCAAGGCCTTCTGCGTTAGTGCCCCGCTGGCCGCTATCGGCGCCCTGGCCGACGCCTATGTCGCCGATCTGGGGACCAAGGGCTGGATTGCGGCTTCGGGTGAGGACAATCGCGTTGTCTTCGTGCGCCGTCGCGACGGCGGCGGATGCGACGGCCTGCAGATGCAGGCCTTTTATGACACCTCGCGGCCCGCCGGCCCGAATGTCGTCGGCTATCTTGGCTTCGGTCCGATCCCGGGCGACGTCTGCGCGGGCCAGCCCGCTGCCCCCGCCGAAGCGCCGCAACAACAATGACCACATCTCGTATCGACACCCGTTTCGCCGCGCTGAAGGCCGAGGGCCGGGCCGGGTTCGTGGCCTATGTGATGGCCGGGGACCCCTCGCGCGCGGAGTCGCTGGAGATTCTGCGCGGCCTGCCGGCCGCCGGGGCCGACATCATCGAACTGGGCTTTCCCTTCAGCGATCCGATGGCCGAGGGGCCGCCGATCCAGCGAGCGGCGATCCGCGGCCTGAAGGCCGGACTGACCCTGAAGGGCACGCTGGACCTGGCCCGCGATTTTCGCGCCGGTGACACCGACACGCCGTTGATCCTGATGGGCTATCTGAATCCGATCGAGAGCTATGGCTATGCGGCCTTCGCCCGCGACGCTGCGGCCAGCGGCGTCGACGGCCTGATCGTCGTCGACTGCCCGCCGGAAGAGGCCGATCCGCTGTCGGATGCGCTGGACGCCCATTCGGTGTCCCTGATCCGGCTGGCGACGCCGACCTCGGATGACGCGCGGCTGAAGATCATCGCCAGACGGACCTCGGGCTTTGTCTATTACGTTTCCGTGGCCGGTGTGACCGGGGTCAAGGAGGCCCAGGCCCTGTCGGTGGCCCCCGCCGTCGAGCGGGTACGCAAGGCCTCGGGCCTGCCCGTCGCCGTCGGCTTCGGCGTGCGCACACCCGAGCGGGCCGCCGAGATCGCCCGGGTGGCTGATGCCGTGGTGGTCGGCTCGGTGCTGGTCGACGAGGTGGCAGCGGCCCTGGAGGCCGGAGAGTCGGCAAGAGACCGGGTGCTGGCGCGGGTGAAGCAGCTGGGCGATGCGGTCAGGGCTGCACGCGCGACGGAAACCGTCTAGAGACACGCTCATGGCAGACAAGAATACGCCCCCGATCAAGACCCCGCCCGAACGTCGCGGCGGCTGGCTGTCGCGCTTCGCCCCAGGCGTGCGCAAGATCGTCAGCCGGCGCGACACGCCCGACGGTCTCTGGGTCAAGGACCCCGATACCGACGAGATGCTGTATCGCCCGGACCTGGAAAACGCCCTCTGGGTGACCCCGTCCGGCCGTCATATGCGGATCGGGGCCTCCAAACGGCTGGGCTACACTTTCGACGGCGGCAAATACGAGCCGATCAGCAGCCCCGAGGTCGAGGAAGACCCGCTGAAATTCAGCGACGGCAAACCCTATCGCGAGCGGCTGGCCGCGGCGCGCAAGGCCGTGGGTACGCGCGACGTGATGTCGATCGGCTATGGCGAGATCGACAGCACCCCGGCCGTGGTCATCGTGCAGGATTTCGCCTTCATGGGCGGGTCGCTGGGCATGGCCGCCGGTGAGGGCTTCATCGCCGCCGCCCGGGCCGCAATCGAGCGCAAGGTGCCTATGGTCTGTTTCACCGCCGCCGGCGGGGCCCGGATGCAGGAGGGCGCGTTGAGCCTGATGCAGATGGCGCGCACCACCCTGGCGGTGCAGGAACTGAAGGCGGCGCAGCTGCCGTTCGTCGTGGTCCTGACCGATCCGACCACGGGCGGGGTGACGGCCAGCTATGCGATGCTGGGCGACATTCACCTGGCCGAGCCGGGGGCCCTGATTGGTTTCGCCGGGCCCCGGGTGATCGAGGCCACCATTCGCGAGAAACTGCCGCCCGGCTTCCAGCGGGCCGAATATCTGCAGGAAAAGGGCATGGTGGACCGGGTGGTCGCCCGCGCCGACCTGCCCAAGGTCCTGGGTCAGGTCCTGTCCATGCTGATGGGCGGCAAGCGCCGGGCCGCCTAGGCGCGGGCCGTGGATCCGATCTCGGCCCGCTTACTGGCCCGACATCCGCAGAAGATCGACCTGTCGCTGGACCGGATGCGGGCCTTGTGCGCCGCGCTGGGCGATCCGCAGAACGCCCTGCCGCCGGTCATCCACATCGCCGGCACCAACGGCAAGGGCTCGACCGCCGCCTTCCTGCGGGCGATGGCCGAGGCGGCGGGGCTGCGGGTTCACGTCTACAGTTCGCCGCATCTGGTGCGGTTCAACGAACGCATCCGCCTGGCCGGGACCCTGATCGAGGACGCGGCGCTGAATGCGGCGCTGGACCGGGTCGAGGCTGTCGGTGAGGCGCACGGCATCGGGGCCACGGTATTCGAGGCGACCACGGCGGCGGCCTTTGTCGCCATGGCCGGGGTCAAGGCCGATCTGGCCATTATCGAGGTCGGGCTGGGTGGGGCCCTGGACGCCACCAATGTCATCGATAGGCCGCTGCTGAGTGTGATTACCCCGATCGCCCTCGACCATGCGGAGTTCCTCGGCACGGACCTGGCGGGCATCGCCGGGGAGAAGGCCGGGATACTGAAGGCCGGGGCAAGAGGGTTGGTGGCGCGCCAGTCAGAAGACATCATGGCCGTGATCACGGCCCGGGCCGCGGCGGTGCATGCACCCCTGACGGTGATGGGCACGGACTTTGATGCGTGGAGCGACCGGGGCGGCCTGTCTTTTCAGGACGAGGAGCGGTTCCTCGACCTGCCGGCCCCGGCCCTGACCGGCCCGCACCAGATCGACAATGCCGGTCTGGCCGTGGCGGTGGCCCTGGAGCTGGACCTGCCCGAGGCGGCGATCGCCCGGGGTCTGGAGAGCGCGACCTGGCCGGCGCGGATGCAGAGGCTGATCGCCGGTCCCTATGGCGAGACGGCGCGGTCAGCGGATGCGGAACTGTGGCTGGACGGGGGACACAACCCCCATGCGGCGCAGGCCCTGTCCGGGACGCTGGCGGGGCGGCAGGCGCGGGCCCCACGACCGCTGGCTCTGATCGTCGGCATGCTGGCCAACAAGGACTCGGGCGGATTCTTCGAGGCGCTGAAGGACAGTGGGGCTGCGGTTTTCACCGTCGGGTTTGACGGTGGCGCGGCCGATCCCGAGGCGCTGGCGGCGGTGGCGCGGGGGCACGGACTGGGGGCCCAGCCTGCCGGGTCGGTCGCCGGGGCGCTGGACCTGGCGCTGCGGCTGGGGGCGGGCCGGGTGGTGATCTGCGGCTCGCTGTACCTCGCGGGTGAGGTCCTGGGCGCAAGCCGCGAGACCTGGCCATTGTAGTGGCCTAGTAGTGGCCTATCGCGCTTTTTTGTCTGGCCTATCGCCCTTCGGGCTACTTGAGGCCGCTTTCCTCGGGCCTATCGCGCCGCGGCGCTACTTGAGGCCCGGTGGCCCCTCCGCTTGGGAGGGGCCGGTAGGGGTCAGGCGGTGATGCCGGCTTCGGCCAGCCATTCGACGATCTTGCCCTTGGGCATGGCACCGACCTTCATCGAGGCCATCTGGCCGTCGCGGAACAGCATCAGGGTCGGGATGCCCTTCACGCCCAGTTTGGACGGAATCATCGGCGAGTCGTCGATATTGACCTTGGCGATCACCACCTTGCCGGCCAGTTCGTCGGCGATCTGTTCCAGCGCCGGGCCGATCTGTTTGCAGGGGCCGCACCATTCAGCCCAGAAATCGACTAGGACCGGGACCGACGACTTGAGAACGTCGGTGTCGAAGCTGGCGTCGGTGACCTTGACGGTGGCCATGGGGGAAGTCTCCTGCTGCGCCGGGGACGGCGCGGGTTGGGGCGTGATCGGTACGATCGACTGTTGCCGCAGATGTGGGGCGATTCCCGCCGAATTCAACGCCCCTCGGCCAGGACCGCATCCATCAGGGCCTGGGGAACAGGCATCAGTTGCGGTCCGTCGGTCCAGACCAGGGCGGCTTCGACCGCGCGATCCGGATACAGGCGCTTCAGCACGGCGACATAGACGGCCAGTTGCAGCACATAGGCCGGGTCGGCGTTTTCAATGTGATCCGGCGCGGGGCGGTTGGTCTTGTAGTCGACGACCAGCACCCGGTCGGTCGTGATCACCAGCCGGTCGATGCGGCCGGAGATGCTGACGCCGGGCGGCAGGCCGGGGGCCCCGCCGGTCAGGGCCGCCTCGGCGCGGGAGCCGGGGCCGAAGACGGGTGCGAAGCGGGGGTCGTCGAGAACCCGGAAGGCGGCGTCGATCATTTCGCTGCGCTGGGCCGCGTCCAGATCCGGTTCGCGGGCCAGCATGCGCCCGGCGGCGTCGGGCCGGGCGGCGGGCTCGATCTCGGGCAGCCGCTCCAGCAACCGGTGGATCAGGTCGCCGCGGCGGAAGCGGCCCAGCGGTGCCCCCGGCCCGGCGGCCGTGGCCAGGGGCGAGGGGGCGGGAATCCGCACGGTCTCGTCTATCCGCGACGGCGAGGCATAGCGGGCGGCGGCCTCGACCGGCGGTCGGGTCAGGGCCCAGCCGGGCACTGTGCCGTCGGCGCTGCCGGTCGCCGGTTGCGTCGGCAGGATTTGCGGATCGACCCCGAAGCGCAGGGTGCCGTCGTCCAGTTCGCGCACCAGACCGGCCTCACCCAGCCGGTCGAAGGTCTCATTGACGATCGACCACCAGCTGCCGGCCTCGGCCCCGCGCGTGCCGGCGCGGCCCATGATCACCAGCCGGTCGCGGGCCCGGGTCAGGGCGACATAAAGCAGGCGCAGGGTCTCGTCGTCGGCGCGCCGGGCCCGGGCGTCGCGGGCCCCCGTCGAGGCCGCGCAGTCGTCGCCCGACTTGCCCGGACACATCAGCCAGGCCTCGCCGCCGTCGGGCAGGGCGACCGGCATCAGCGACGGCCCCTGCGGCTTCGCCTTTGCGGTGGTGTCGGGCAGGATGACGATCGGGGCCTCCAGCCCCTTGGCCCCGTGCACGGTCATGACCCGCACCTCGTCGCGGGCCCCTTCCAGCTCGCGCTTGACCTCGACATCGGCCTGTTCGAGCAGGGCCACGGCGGTTTCGAGGTCGACGCCGCCGCGTTCCTCGGCCGACAGGACCTGGGCCAGGGTTTCGTCGATGGCCTCCTCGGCCTCATGCCCCAGCCGGGCGAGGATGCGGGCGCGACCGGAGCGGCCGGTGTCATCGACCCGGTTCAGCAGGATTGAGAAGAAGGCGAAGGGGTCGCGGTCGCGCGCGTCCAGCGCCGTCTGCAACAGGTCGCGGGCCCGGGCCCAGGCCGGGTGTTCGCCGGCGCGGGCGCGCAGCTCGCGCCACAGGCCGTTGCGCTTTTCGCGTCCGGCCAGGGCATACAGGCTGTCGGGCGGGCCGAAGTCGGGCACATCACAGAACGGACTGCGCAGGATGCCGGCCAGGCTGAGGTCGTCGTCGGGGAACAGGGCGAACCGCGCCAGGGCGATCAGGTCGTCGAACACGATATGGCTGGACAGTTTCAGCCGGTCGGCCCCGGCGACGGGCACGCCTGCTGTCTTCAGGGCACGGATAATCTCCTCGAAGGTGGCATCGCGACGACGCACCAGCACGAGGAAGTCGCCATAGCCGCAGGGCCGCAGCCGGCCGGTCTTGCGGTCATGCACGGCGGAGCCGGTCTGGACCTGGACGCGGATGTCCCGGGCGAGGCGGGCGGCCAGCTGTTTGCGGCCGCTGACCACGCTCTCCTGATCGACCGGATCGTCCCAGGCGTCGCGCTCACCGGCCTTTTCGTCGAGGAACAGCGGGATCAGGTCGACGGTCCCCTGGTCGTCGACCCGGGTGGGGACGTGGGGGGAGATGGCGGCCACATCCTCGCCGACCAGGGCGGCCTGACGGTCGAAATCGTCGAACAGCTGATCGACGAAGCCGAGCACCTCGGGGGTGGAGCGCCAGGACCGGGCCAGTTCGACGGCCTCGAACGCCCCGCCACTGCCGCGCACCAGGGCGTCATAGACTTGGGACTCGCGCCGCAGCCGTTCGGGCCGCGCCCCCTGGAAGGAATAGATCGACTGTTTCTCGTCGCCGACGGCGAAGACGGTGCGACCGTCGGGATCGCCGGCGAAGAACTCCCCGGTGAGGGCGCGGACGATGGCCCACTGGTCCGGGGCGGTATCCTGGGCCTCGTCGATCAGGACGTGGGCGATGCCGCCGTCCAGCTTGTACAGGACCCAGGCGGCGGTCGAGCGCTGGGTCAGCAGGTCGACGGTGCGCGCCACCAGATCGGCGAAGTCCAGCGCCCCGTGGGCGGCCTTGGCGTTTTCGTAGAAGGCGGCATGGGCCCGGGCCAGGGTCAGCAATTTGACGGTGTCGTCGGCGATCCGGGCGGCGCGCAGACTGTCGCGAGCGGACAGGTATTTCAGCTGCAGGGTGGTCAGATAGTCGACGGCCATGGGTGGGGCCGATTTGGTGCCTATCTTGGCGCGGGGCTCACCGGCGGCGGTCAGGAAGACGACGCCGATCCCGTCGAAGGTCCAGTGGGGCGGCGCGGCGGCCTGCATGGCGGCGGCCAGCTTCTGGTCATTGGTCGAGCCGGTGGCCATGGCGTCGGCGATGCGTCGCCATTCGGCCGGGGAGAGTCCGTCGAGGAAGTCGGCCTCGATCTGCGCGGGCGAGGCGTCGGGATCGGCCCCGGTCAGGGTGTGGGGCGTCGGCATCCGCCCGGCCTCGACCCCGTCGATATAGGCCAGCAGCTTGGCCCGGTCGGACTCGATCATCGCCAGCAGGGACTGGAACCCGTCCCAGTGCAGTTCGACCGCGAAATGGCTGTAGGCCTGTCCGATCGGACCCTCGGGATCGCGGAAGGCGGCCAGGGCCAGGTCCTCGCGGGCCTCGCGCGACAGGGCCAGGGCGGCCTCGTTTTCCAGCACGGTAAAGCGCGGAGAAACTCCGGCCTCCAGCGGGAAGCGCCGCAGCAGTTTTTCGCAGAAGGCGTGGATGGTCTGGATCTTCAGCCCGCCCGGGGTTTCCAGCGCGCGGGCGAACATGCGCCGGGCCGAGGACAGGTCGGCGGCCGAGAGGGTGGAGGGATCGCGCCCGTCCAGCGCGGACAGCGACTCCGACAGGGCGGCGTCATCCATCACGGCCCATTTGCCCAGGGTCTCGAACAGCCGGGCCTGCATCTCGGCGGCGGCGGCCTTGGTATAGGTGACGCACAGGATCTCGCCGGGGGTCGCCCCGCCCAGCAGCAGCCGGGCCACGCGGTTGACCAGGGTGGTGGTCTTGCCCGATCCGGCATTGGCGGTGACGAAGACCGAGCGGCCGGGGTCGGCGGCACGGGCCTGATGGTCGATGTCGGCGAGGGCCGTCATTCGCCGTCCTCCGTATCGTCGCCGACGACATGCCATTCCCAGACCCGGGCCAGGTGGTCGTAGTTGCCGCCGAAATTGCCCATGAACTGGGGCGCGGCCCAGCTGACATAGGGGGTCGATTCCCGGTCGAACCGGGCGACGCGGCGCTGCAGACCCTCAAGCGCCCCGCGTGCCAGATCGGCCGCCTCCAGCCCCGAGGCGCGCACCGCGACCTCGCCCGGCTTGCGACGGCCGACGACGCGGACATAGGTCAGTTCCTCGGGGTCGACCGGGCCGTTGGTGTCAGCGAAGCCGCCGTCGGCCAGGATGGCGGCGGTCAGGGTCAGCTGCGGCGCGAAGCCGGTCTTGACCTGTTTGGCCGAGGGGGCGGCCCCGGTCTTGAAGTCGATCACGGCCGCGCCGGTGGTGCCCAGCTCGATCCGGTCGGCATAGGCCTTGAGTGTGAAGCGGCCGCCGGGGGCGTTGAAGCCGGACTCGCCCTTCTGTTCGATCAGCAGGGTGATGCCCCGGGCGCGTCGGTCCTGTTCGAAGGTGGTCAGCCAGCGGGCGCTGTTGCGGGCCAGCGGGGCCTCGCGCGCCATGGCCGCATCCTCGAACCCGTGGGCCTTCAGTTCCTCCAGCAGCAGTCTGTGCAGCCGCTCTTCGGCGTCGTCGGGCAGGGTGTCGGGGAAGGCCTCGGTCATCCGCTCGATCGCCTTGTGCACGGCATTACCGCGCGCCATCGCCTCGGCCCCGGCACCGGGCCGTTCCAGCTTGTCCAGCCCCAGCACCCAGCCGGCATAGACGGCATAGGGGTCGCGCACCCAGCGCTCGATCCGGGTGACATACAGGCTGCGTGGGCGGCGTTCGACGGGGGGGCGCGGCTCGGGGCGACGGGCATATTGCGGCGGGCCGGGCGGCGGGGCGTCCAGCGCCCGGGCTTGGGACAGTGCCAGAACCGGCCGCTCCAGCAGCACCGGCGTGGGCTCGGCATTGGCCCCACGGGTCAGCATCTCAAGCCGCCACAGCCAGCGGGACTTGACCGCCGGCTGGCCGCCGCGACGGTCAGCGTGGATCAGGATGGCCTCGTCAGCACAGGCGGCCTGGACGAAATCCTGGGCGGTCTGGCCCAGACGGCGTTCGGGTGGCGGCAGGCCCAGGGTCTTGCGCATCGGGCGCGACAGGAAGGGATCGACCGGGGCTGCATTGGGCCAGACGCCTTCTTCCAGTCCGGCCAGGATCATCCGGTCGGCCCGGACCAGCCGGGCCTCAATGGCCCCGAGGATACGAAGGGAGGGATGGGTGGCCCCGCCGGTGCGCACGGTCTCGTCCCGCAGCAGGCCGTGGACCAGGTCGGCCAGGTCGGCGCGGCGGACCTCGCCCAGGGCGTCCCCGCCGGCGATCAGGGCCGCCATAAGGGCGGCGGCGGCCTCGCCATCGGGTCCGGCCCAGACCGACTGGCCGGCCAGGGCCTCGACCAGACCGGTCAGGGCGCGGGCGGCGGCGTCCAGGGGGGCGGTCTCCACGAACGGTGTCCGTGCGGTGCCGATCAGGGTCTCCAGCCGGTCGGTCAGGACCAGGGCGGCGTCCAGCCGGGCCTGTATCCAGTCAGGCGCAGGCTGGCCGCCGCGGCGGGGTTGGGCCGCCGTCAGCAGACGCTGGCGGATCATGGCCCAGTCGCGGGGGCGGGGGCCGCGCAGGGCGTGCCGCTCCAGCGCCGTGGCCGCATCGATGTCGATGCCGCACAGCGGATGTTTGATCAGGGCCAGCAGGGTCTGGGGCTTCAGCGGGTCGGCGAGGACGCGGGCGCACAGGTCGATCAGCACCCCGGCGGGCAGGCGCAAAAGGGGCGCGCCGGACGAGGAGTCGGCAACCACGCCCCAGCGTTCCAGCCGGGCGGCGACGCGGCGACCCAGACCGAGGTCGGGGGTGACCAAGGCGCAGGTGCGGCCCGGGGTCTCGAGCGTCTCGCGCATCATCAGGGCGATGGTGGCGGCGGCGTCCTCCTCGGTGCGGACGGTAACCACCGACAGGCCCTGCAGGCCTTCGGCGATGGGGTCGGCGGCCTGACCGGCCGAGGCGGCCGTGGCGCGGATGCGGGCGATCTCGCGCCGCCAGTCATCAGTGGCCTCGGCCGGACGCAGGGCCTCGTTCAGCAGACGCTGGCGGGCCAGGCCGCGTGATTCCCGGGCCGGATCGAGCGGCGGCTGGAACCACGGGCGGACGGCTTCGCGTGGAACATCGGCCCGGTCGAGCAGTCGCCACAGGGCATTCTGCGGATGCTGTTCCTCGGCCCCCAGGGCGGCCCAGACGGTGGCGTCGAGATCGCGGTCGAGGCCGGGCAGGACGACACAGCCCTGCGGGGCGGCGGCGACGGCGCGCAGAACGTCGGCGGCAGCGGGGGCGGTGCCGGTCGACCCTGCGGCAATGACCGGGCCGGTGGGCGGACTGTCGCTCCAGCGCTCGGCCAGCAGGCGCAGCAGCCGGGCCCGTCGCCAGGCCGGATCGACCAGACCCAGTTCAGCCAGACGTTCGGGCCAGGCCTCGACGGCCAGGCCGAGGAAACGGGCCGAGTCCTGCCAGTGTTCGGCCAGGTCCCCCTCAACCAGATGCGCGACGCGGCCGGGGTCCTCGACCTCTTCGAGCTGGCAGGAGTCGAGGAAGCCGCCCAGCGCAGCGGCCATCTCCAGCGCGCGCAGCGGTTTCAGGCCCGGCTCGAACCGGTCGGTGATCATCCGCGCCATCTCGAACCGGCGGGTCAGGGGGGCGATGGCCGGGGGCAGGTCCAGACCCAGTTCGCCGGGGGCAAACGGGGCCTCGTCCTCTTCCAGATCGCCCAGCGGCCGGACCTGCGGCAGCAGGACAGGGCGGTCGCCACCCAGTCGCGACAGGGCGGCGGTGAAGGCCCGCGCCGCGCGGCGATTGGGCAGCAGCAGGGTGGCGTCGGACAGGGTCTCGGGCGTCTGGTCGCCCAGCCAGGCCAGTACCCCGGCGGCAAGGTCGTCGAGAAACGGCCGGTGCGCGGGGATCGCGTACCAGCGGGGCCCTGCGGGGGCGAAGGGTTCGAAGGCGGCGGTCATGCGCCTTGCGGCGCTCCGGCCAGTTTCGCTTCGGCCGCGTCACGCGCCTGCGGGTCGCCGACATGCATCCAGTCGCCGTCCAGCACACAGCCGTACAGACGGCCGGCGGCGGCCGAGGCGCGCCACAGGGGGCTGAGCGAGAAGGGGCCGTCGGGCCCGCCGTCGGCATAGTCCGGCCGGGTGATGTGGACGCCCATATAGGCGAAGGGGGCCTCAGCCGCCTCGCCCCGGAACGTCAGGCGACCGTCGTCTGCGAGGAAGAAGTCCCCGCCGCCCTCGAAGCCGATCGATCCTTCCCGTCGGGCCAGCAACAGGACGGCGTCCATCCGCGCCGGGTCCCACAACCGGGCCAGATCGCCGAGGGCGTCGCCATGGTCGGTCCAGACACTGTCGATATTGGCCACGAATACCGGGTCGGGCCCCAACAGGGGCGCGGCCTTCTTCAGCCCGCCGCCAGTCTCCAGCAGTTCGGCCCGCTCGTCGGAAATGATGATCGCCGGGTCGCGACCGCGCGCGGCCAGATGGGCCTCCAGCCGGTCAGCGAACCAGTGGACATTGACCACGGCGCGCGTGACCCCGGCCTCGGCCAGCCGGTCCAGCACGTGATCGATCAGGGACTGACCCGCCAGTTCCACCAGGGCCTTGGGCCGGTCGTCGGTCAGGGGGCGCATCCGGGTGCCGAGGCCGGCGGCAAGGACCATGGCCGTGGTGGGGGCAGGGGCAGTCATCGGCGGCTGGCCTCCGGCAGATGGCGATCAAACCAGTTAGCGACGCCTTCCAGGCCCGGCACCGTCAGATTGGCGTTCAGATGCGCCCACATGCGCGGCATGAAGGCGCGGTAGCGCAGCTTGCCGTCGCGGGCCACCAGCCGCGCGAAGATGCCGAGGATGCGGGCCTCGTTCAGGGCGGCCAGACCGGCATAGGACCGCATGAATTCGCCCCGGTCGACCTCGGGGCGCAGGCTGAAATAGTGGTCCAGTGCCTGTTGCTCCAGCGCGGGCGGGACGTCGCGGCGGGCGTCCTGCAGCAGGGAATGCAGGTCCCACGACGGATGGGCGCGGACGGCGTCCTGGAAGTCGATCATCCCGGCCCGGGCCGGACCGGCGCGGTCCGACAGCCAGATCAGGTTCTCGGCATGATAGTCGCGGTGGGCCATGACGCTGGCCCCGGCGGCCCCGGCGGCGACGATGGGGGCCCAGGCATCCAGCCATTCCGCCCGGGCGCTGTCGTCAAACGTCAGCGTCGGGTCCAGCTTCGGCAGCCAGTCGATGAACAGGTCGGCCCCGCCCTGCAGCGCCGTCTCGTCATAGGTCAGCAGCGGCCAGTCCCCCGCCGGGCCGGTCAGGACCTCCGGCGTCGGGGCGGTATGGATTCGGGCCAGGGTCTCGACTGCGGCCAGATAAAGTGGCGCTTCCTCCGTCCCGCGATCAATGGCGTGGGCGAACAGCGCGTCGCCGAAATCCTCCAGCACGGCGAACCCGGCGGGGGCGTCCAGCGCCACGATCTCGGGCGCGGACAGGCCCAGCGAGCGCAGATGGGCGGCGACGGCGGCAAAGGCCTCGATCCGTCCGGCCGACAGGCGGGCCACGGCGTTCCAGCCCTCGGCCCGTCGGCACTCGGGCGACCAGGACGGATCGCAGGGCGCGCTCTCGGCCGCACCAGCCTGATCCATCAGCATCAGGCTGGTGCCGGCCGGGGTGGTCAGCCGCTCATAGCGGCGGGTCGAGGCGTCGCCGGGCAGGGGGGCGCGCACGGCGTCGGCGAGGCCGGACGCCTTGAGGAAGTCGACACGCTGGTGTTCGCGATCAAACATGGACATCGGTGAGTTTGGCTTCCCATGCGCCTGCGCCGGAAACGGTCGCAACGCGACCATCGACACCGTTGAGGCTGTGTTCGGACAGGGTGATGGTCAGGCGGTCGGGGCCCAGCATGGCGGCCGGATCGTCGCCGAGCCGTTCGGGCCATTCGATCAGGGCGCAGCCCTCGTCCAGCGCCTCGTCCAAGCCGATCTCGAAGGCCTCGTCCGGGCGCGACAGCCGGTAGAGGTCGAAATGGGCCACGGGCGGATCGGAGTCGTAGAATTGCACGAGGGTGAAGGTGGGCGAGGGCACGTCCTCGTCCGGCGTGGTCAGGGCGCGGATCAGGCCGCGCGCCAGGGTCGACTTGCCCATGCCCAGCGGGCCGTACAGCAGGATCGACTCGCCGGGAGCCAGAAGCGGGGCGATGGCTGCGCCCAGCCGGGCGGTGGCGTCGGCGTCGGTCAGCGGGATCCTCATGCGAACACCGCGTCCGGGTCCCGGGACAGGTCGCGCTCGACGAAGGTCTTCAGGGCCAGGGTGGCCTCGACCGGCTCGGCGGGCAGGGTGGCGGGGTCGACCGGATGGCCGACATTCAGGCGGAAGGCCTTGCCGGCCTTGTTCAGCAGCTCGTGAAACAGGGTGATGTCGCGCAGCTCGTCCGAGATGCGGTGGAACAGGTGGAACAGGTGGGAGCGCGGCCCGGCAACGTGGATCGGCACCACCGGTGCCGCGTATTTGCGCGCCAGCGAGGCGGCGGTGGCGGCCCAGACCGGATCTGCCAGAGCTCCGTCCGGTCCGATTCGCGAGATCCGGCCCGCCGGGAATAGGACCACGCAACGCTCGGCCTCGAAGGCCGCCTTGGCGGCCAGCAGGGTCAGCCGGGTCTTTTCGCGGGTGCGTTTGGCCACGACCCATTCCACCGGAATCACGGTCTCGGCCAGCCGCGGGGCGACCCGCAGGGCGTCGGCATTGGCGAAGAAGATGGCGTCGGGCCGGCGACGATTGACCGCGTCATAGACGGCGATGCCGTCGGCTATGCCTGTGGGATGATTGCAGACAACGACACAGCGGCCCGTGGCGGGAATCCGGTCGAGATTGAAGGCGTCGACCTCGAGATGCAGCAGGTCGGATACATGTCCCAGGGTGTCCCGTCCGGACAGGGGCGCGACGGCGTCGGCCATGGTGCGGGCATGGTGATAGCCCAGCAGCGCATAGAAGGCGGGGCGCAGGACCGGCCAGGCCATCGAGCCCGTCAGCTGCGGCGCCCGCTCGGCGATCAGCACATCACAGATGTGGGCATCCGGTGCCAGAATTGGGGGAACAGACTCCATGCAGACCGGTTGTCGCCGGTCGCGGCGCGCCGGGCAAGCGGCGCGTGCGGTGCGTCGGTGCGCGGCCTCGCCATTGACGTGGCCGGGTCCGGTGCTACCCCTGCGCACCGGATCTGTGACCGATGCGAAGGATATCCTGCATGCGCCGTCTGCCTCTTCTGCTTTCCAGCCTCAGCGCCGCCGCTCTGCTGAGCGCCGCCGCCCTTCCCGCGTTGGCCGAAGCGCCTGCCGCGGCCGCGGCCACCGCGAGTGTCGGTGTCCAGCAAGACCATGAGCCCTTTACCTATCAGGACATGATCGGCCTGAACCGGCTGGGCGATCCGCGGGTTTCGCCGGATGGCACCAAGGTCGTCTATTCGGTGACGGCGACGGACGTCGAGGCCAATCGCCGCTCGGGCAGCCTGTATATCCGCGACGTGGCGGGGGATGCCGATCCGGTGCGGCTGGCGATCTCGGACGGCGGGGCCAATACCGCGCGTTGGGGCGCCGACGGCCATCTGTATTTCCTGTCGGGGCGTTCCGGCTCCAGCCAGGTCTGGCGCGCCGACGCCGACGGCTCCAATCCGGTCCAGGTCACCGACCTGCCGGTTGATGTAAACGCCTACCGACTGAGCCCCGCCGCCGACCGGGTGGTGGTGTCGCTGGCCGTCCATCCCGAGTGCGGGGATCTGGCCTGTAGCGTCGCTGAGGCCAAGGCGGAGGAAGAGCGCAAGTCGACGGGCCGGGTCTACAACCGGATGTTCGTGCGCCACTGGGACACCTGGAATGACGGCACCCAGAACCACCTGTTCGTTCAGGACATCGGCACTGATGGCCATGCCACCGGCGACGCCGTCTGGGTGACGAAGGGGTTTGACGGTGACAACCCGTCCAAGCCGTTCGGTGACGAGAGCGAATTCACCTTCGCCCCCGACGGCCAGTCCGTCGTGTTTTCGGCTCGCGAGGCCGGATCGTCGGAGCCGTGGAGCACCAATTTCGACCTCTACCAGACCGACGGCATCAGCGACGACGGGGCCTTCGTCAATCTGACCGAGGGCAATCACGCCTGGGATACCGGCCCGGTGTTTTCGCCGGACGGTCGCACCCTGGCCTATCGCGCCATGGCCCGCCCCGGGTTCGAGGCCGACAAATTCGCCATCTTCCTGCGCGATGTGGCCACCGGCCAAACCCGCCAGATCGCGGCCAACTGGGATCGGTCGGCCGACGGCCTGCAGTGGTCGGCCGACGGCTCGACCCTGTATGCCACCGCCGGTGATGTGGGTCAGACCCGGATCTTCGCCATCGATACCCGCAACGGGGTGGTGACCCCGATCACCGGTGAGGGCCATGTCTCGGCCTTCGACCTGACGCCGGCCGGCATCGTCTATGCGCGCGATGCGCTGGACGCGCCGTCGGACCTGTATTTCAAGACCTATCGCGGCCGGGAAATGCCCCGTCGCCTGACCGATGTGAACCCGTCGCTGGACGACAAGGCCTTCGGCGAGGCCGAGCAGTTCACCTTTGACGGCTGGAACGGCGAGACCGTCCACGGCTATGTGATCAAGCCCGCCGGCTATGTCGAAGGCCGGAAATATCCGGTCGCCTTCCTGATCCACGGCGGGCCCCAGGGATCGTTCGGCAACAGCTGGTCCTATCGCTGGAACCCGTCGACCTATGCCGGGGCCGGCTATGCGGTGGTGATGATCGATTTCCACGGCTCGACCGGTTACGGCCAGGCCTTCACCGACTCGATCAGCCAGCACTGGGGTGATCGTCCGCTGGAAGATCTGCAGAAGGGCTGGGCCGCGGCCCAGGCGCAGTACAGCTTCCTCGACGGCGACAATGCCTGCGCCCTGGGGGCCTCCTACGGCGGCTATATGATCAACTGGATCGCCGGCAACTGGCCCGACGAATTCAAATGCATGGTCAACCACGACGGCGTCTTCGATACCTTCGGCATGGGCTATGCCTCGGAAGAGCTGTGGTTCACCGAGTGGGAATACGGCGGCACGCCGTGGGAAAATCCGCGGGGCTACCAGGAGTTCAACCCGGCCAACCACGTCGACCGGTGGCAGACGCCGATGCTGGTGGTCCAGGGCGAGCGCGACTACCGCATCCCCACGGCCCAGGGCCTGTCCACCTTCACCGCCCTGCAGCGGCGCGGAATCGAGAGCAGGCTGATCGTCTTCCCGGACGAGAACCACTGGGTGCTGAAGCCGCAGAACAGCCTGCAATGGCACGATGAGGTATTCGGCTGGCTGGCCGATCATCTGAAGCCCGCCGACTGATCCCGAAGGCGGGAACCGGACAGCAGAACGGGGCGCGGTTCACACCGCGCCCCGTTTGTAATTCTGCAGCCTGGCCAGTGGACCTGGCCGGTTCAGTCCAGCGCGGCGTGGGTCTGTTGCGCCTGGGTCAGGCGGGCGTGTTCCCGGGCGGTCATGCAGCGCGGGGCGTCCCAGGTCTCGCCCGAGGTGCGTGCGGCCTCGGCCTCACGCGCGGTGACGAAGACCGGCGGCGCGCCGAACTCGCGGGTGAAGGCCTGGCGGGTGGCGCGATCGGTCTCGCACAGCATGACAACGCGTTCGGTCTGGAGGGCGCGCGGCGCGTCGGGACGGGCCACCGGCTGTCCGGCGAGAACGGGCGAGGCCGCCGACAGCGTCAGCCCCACAACCGCAGTGAAACCGGCGAAGGTTCGTGCATTCATGCGCATCATGTCTCTCCCTTGGATAAAATTAGCTCAGCACCCGGAGGGATAATGCGCTCCCCGTCTACAATGTAAAGATTATACGACAGTTCAAAGTATGAAATTTGACAACCGGCGGTTTGTGCAGGGCGAATCCCCACCGACATGAGCCAAACCGGCGTTTAATGCGTATCTGGGAAACGAAGCGCAGGAACGACGAGGCAGTATGACCCGCAGAGGATTGATCGGACCGGCCCTCGGGGCCCTGGTGGCGGCCTGCTCACCGCTGGGCGTGCTGAACAAATTCGGGCCGCGTGATGCCGGAGTGCGCCGGGTCGCGCGAGACCTGCCGTATGGCGACGACCCCCGGCAGCGGTTCGATCTGCATGCGCCCGAGGTGGCAGGAACCGGGCCCTGGCCGACCCTGGTCTTCTTCTACGGCGGTGGCTGGGATTCGGGTTCACGCAAGGTCTACGCCTGGGCGGCCCAGGCCCTGGCGGCCCGGGGCTTCGTTGTGGCGGTGCCAGACTACCGTCTGGTGCCGGAGGTACGGTTCCCGGCCTTTATCGAGGATGCGGCGGCGGCGACGGCGGCGGTGGCGGCAACCGTGGGCGACTATGGTGGCGACGCCGGACGTCTGGGGGTTCTGGGTCATTCGGCCGGGGCCCATCTGGCGATGATGATCGCCCTCGACCGGCGCTATATGGCGGCCGTGGAACGGCCCGACCTGATCCGGGCCGCGGCCGGACTGGCCGGTCCCTATGATTTCCTGCCGTTCGATGTGCCGGCCTCGGTCAATGCCTTTGGCCGGACACCGGACCCGACCCTGACCCAGCCGGTCACCTTTGCCCGTGCCGACGCCCCGCCGCTGTGGCTGGGTCACGGCACCGACGACACGGTGGTGCATGACGAGGACACCGTGATCCTGAATGACCGGATGCGCGCCCTCGGCGGGCGTTCGGAGGCGCATCTGTATCCGGGGTTGAACCACGCCGACCTGATCTCGACCTTCTCGCCCCTGTTCCGCAAGAAGGCTCCGGTGCTGGACGACGTCAGCGGCTTTTTCCGGCGCGAACTGGGCTGACGCGAGGCAACCTTCACCGTCTCGCCAAGGTCACGATCTTCCGCTAGAGGAGGTCATGAAAAAAGAAATGACAGCACAGGCGGCCCTGGACCGCCTCGAAACCCACTACAATCAATCGGTCGCCAACCTGCGGGACGCGGTTCGTGCCTTCATCGCCACCGGCGAGATCACCTCGGCCGGGGCCCGGGCCGGCGGCCTGTTCACCTACCCTCAACTGAGCGTCAGCTGGTTCGGCGAGCGGCTGGATATCCAGCCGATCCGCGCTTATGCCCGGCTTTCCCGCCCCGGCGTCTATTCGACCACGGTGACGCGGCCCGACCTGTTCCGCCCCTATCTGGAAGAACAACTGACCCTGCTGGAGCAGGACTATGGCGCGACCTTCGAGGTCGGACCGTCGGAGCAGGAAATCCCCTTCCCCTATGTGCTGGACGGATCGGACGTCGTGCTGGATCGCAGCCAGACGGCTGCCATCGCACGGTATTTCCCGACCACGGATCTGGCTCACATCGGTGATGAGGTTTCGGACGGTCTGTTCGACCCCACCCGGGATTTTCCGCTGTCGCAGTTCGATGGCCTGCGCACCGACTTTTCGCTGGCGCGTCTGCGGCACTACACCGGCACGCCGGTCGAGGATGTGCAGTCCTACATCCTGTTCACCAACTACCACCGCTATGTCGACGAATTCGTCCGCTGGGCCTGCGCCCAGCTGGCCGATCCCAACTCGGCCTATGAGACCCTGTCCTGCGCCGGCGGGGTGGTGATCACCCGCGACAACCCCGATCCAGAATTGGCGATCCTCGACACCGCCTGGCGCAAGCATCAGATGCCCGCCTACCATCTGACCGCGCCGGGCTTCGAGGGCATCACCCTGGTCAACATTGGCGTCGGTCCGTCCAACGCCAAGACGATCTGCGACCACCTGGCGGTGACCCGACCGCATGCCTGGATGATGATCGGCCACTGCGGCGGCCTGCGTCCCAGCCAGACCATCGGCGACTATGTTCTGGCCCACGCCTATCTGCGCGACGATCATGTGCTGGATGCGGTGCTGCCGTCGGACATCCCGATCCCGTCGATCGCCGAGGTGCAGCGCGCCCTGTACGACGCCGCCAAGATGGTGTCCGGCGCGCCGGGCGAGGAGGTCAAGCGTCGCCTTCGCACCGGCACGGTGGTCACCACCGACGACCGGAACTGGGAGCTGCGCTATTCGAAATCGGCGCTGCGCTTCAACCAGAGCCGGGCCGTCGCCATCGACATGGAATCCGCCACCATCGCCGCCCAGGGCTATCGCTTCCGGGTGCCCTACGGGACCCTGCTGTGCGTGTCGGACAAGCCGCTGCACGGCGAGATCAAGCTGCCGGGCCAGGCCAACCGCTTCTATGAGGGGTCGATCTCCGAACATCTGCAGATCGGAATCCAGGCCGTGGACCTGCTGCGGGCCGAGGGGGACAAGCTGCATTCCCGCAAGCTGCGCGCCTTCGACGAGCCGCCGTTCAGATAGGCGGTTTACGCAGCAGGTAGAGGCCGAAATCGACATAGTCGACGCCGAACTGGAACATGATCTTTACCCGGTCGGCCGCTGTGCGGACGGCGGCGGCTTCAGGAGCGTCCGGATGTTCGGCCAGCCAGGCCCGGGCGGCCCGGTCGGCACCGCCGATATAGTAGTCCATCGCCGCCCGCGGCGAGATCCCGGCGCTGACGACATCGAAGCCCGCGGTGCGGGCGGCGGCATGGGCACCATCATGGGTCGTGAAGCGATTGGCCATTTCGAAGGCCTGACGCACCGGGACCGGCGGTTCCGCGTTCCAGATCAGATCGCCCCACAATAGCCAGCCGCCCGGTTTCAGGTGGCGGGACAGGGCGGTGAGAATTGCGGCAGGCTCAAGCTGGCCGTCACCGGCCGGGTCGGTGGTGCCCGTGGCCACGATCAGGTCCAGCGCGGGGATATCCGCCAACACCGCGCCCGAGCCGGACTGACGCAGATCGATACGGTCAGCCGCCGGCGAGGCGGCGATACGCCGGCGCGCGATGTCGGCCATCGGTGGGTCCCGTTCGACAGCCGTCACATCCAGGCCGAAAGCCTCGGCCAGCCGGACGGCAATCGCTGCGTTGCCGGTTCCGATGTCGAGGGCGCGAGCCCCGGGTTGCAGGCCTGCACGGGTCACGGCGGCGTCGACCGCGGCCATCTCCAGCGGGTTGCAGATGTCGAGCGTCGCATAGGCGACGCAGTGGTAGTTCGTCGGACCGGGCATGCCGGATGTTACGATGGCCCTTTCGGCGCGCCATCTAAAAAGTGCTTTACAATACAAAGTTGCGATGCGAACATGGCAGCGAACAGGAGGTAAAGATCATGATCGACAATCACCATTCCGCCGCCCACGACGATATCGCCTATATGCGTTCCATGGCCCAGGCGGGGCGGCAGGCACCACTTTTGAACGGACCCATCATGGTGGCGGCAGGCCTGATATTCGGAGCCGCCAATCTGGCCCAGTGGGCGATCGTCAGCGAACTGGTGGCCGTCGAGCCGGTTGTCATGTTGTGGGTCTGGCTGACAGCCGGGGCCGCCTTCGCTGTCGCACTGTTCTTCCTGATCCGTCGCGCCAGTCGCAAGCCCGGCTATGGCTCGACGGGGAACAAGGCTGTGGGGGCGGTGTGGTCGGCCCTCGGCTTCGGCATTTTCGTCATGTGGATCAGCCTGATGGCTGTCGGTTTCTTCGGTGGAAATTGGGAGTTGATGTGGGCCATGCCCAGCATTGTGGCGACCACTTATGGTACCGCCTGGATGGTGTCTGCTGCCTTTTCATCCCAGCGCTGGATGACGGCTGTGGGCTTGATATCCTATGCCGGAGCGATCGCTTGCGGCGCTCTGATCGGCAACCCCGCCATCTATCTGGTCTTCTCGGTACTGATGGTCCTGGCGGGCCTCGTTCCGGGGCTGGCGCTGATGCGCCAGGAACCCGCCGAGGTGGTCTGATCATGACCGCCTTTGATATCGGCGAGATCGACGAGGTCATTCACGGCCGGGTGCGGCTGGGGATCATGGCCTATCTGTCGACAACGGAGAGCGCCAATTTCAACGAGCTGAAAGAGAAGCTGCAGACCACGGACGGCAATCTGTCGGTGCATCTGCGCAAGCTGGAGGACGCCGGTTTCGTCGCCGTCAGCAAAAGCTTTCAGGGCCGAAAACCGATGACCCGGGCGAGTATGACCGAGGCGGGACGAAGGGCTTTTGTCGCCTATCTCGACGCGATGGCGGGCCTGGTCGGCGATCGGGCCTGACCGCAACCCCCGCCGGTGGTTCCAAGCGAGCCGTCGGCGGTCTATGCAGGACCGATGAGCAGCCGCATCCTGCGTTACGACGCCCTCGACAATTTTCGCGACTACGGCGACTACGCCACTGCGGCGGGAAGCCGGGTCCGGCCGGGGCGGCTGCTGCGTTCGGCCCACCACGCGCGGCTCACGCCGGCAGATCTGGAGCGGCTGGCGGCCCTGGACATCGGCACGGTGGTCGATTTGCGCCGGGCCGTGGAGCGGGCCCACCAGCCGTCGCGCCGGCCGGAAGGCTTCGACGGCACGGTGATCGAGAGCGATCTCGACGCGGTCGGCGAGGCTCCGCACATCACCTTCCTGAAGACGGCTGACCTGACGCCGGACTCCGGGCGGCGCTTCATGACCGAGACCTATCGCAAGCTGCCGTTCGCCGACGCCCATCTGGATCTGTTCAAGCGCTATTTCCGGGCCCTGGCCGACAGCGACCGGCCGGTGCTGATCCATTGCGCTGCGGGCAAGGACCGGACCGGTATGCTGGCCGCCCTGACCCATCATCTGGTCGGCGTGGGTCGCGATGACATGATCGAGGACTATCTGCTGACCAATGTGGCGGTGGATCTGGAGGCGCGGGCCCCGGCGATCGCCCGGCAGCTGGAGGCCGTGACCGGCCGCGTGGCGGCGCACGACGCGGTGGTGGCCTTCATGGGGGTGGAACCTGCCTATCTGGAGGCGGCCTGGGCCGCGATCAATGACCGGCACGGCTCGGTCGACGCCTATCTGACGCAGGCCTTGGGGGTCGACACGGCGCTGCGCGACCGGATCGGCGCTCGTCTGTCGACATGAACGGCCCGTTCCGCGCTCTGGACGCGCGGACCCTGCCGTGGGTCGATCCGCTGGCGGTGGCCGCCGGGATTCGTGATCGGGACGGGCTCCTGGCCCTGCTGTCGGACGGCGGTCCGCTGGGGCGCTGGTCCTGGGTCGCCGCCGATCCGGATCGGGTCCATGTCGGTCCGGTCGCGGCGGACGCGCCTTTCGCGGCTCTGCGGCGACCTGAGTTCGCGACGGGAACTGTCGGGTTGATCAGCTATGATGCCGGGGCCCGACCGGCGACCGGCGGGCGGCCTGTCGTCTGGCCGGACCTGATGCTGGCCCGCTATCCGGCCATGTTGGGTTTCGATCACCAGCAGCGACAGGTGCGGGTCATCGGCCGGGGCGTCGACATGGCCGGGGCCCGCGCGGCGGCAGCGACGGCCGGGAGCTGGTTGACGACGGCGACACTGCCGCCGGTTCCGGTCGCCCCGGCGTGCGATTTCGTCGCCGAAGCGCCCGACAGTGCCTATTGCGCCTCGGTGGCGGACGTCGTCGCGCGAATCTCCGCCGGGGAGCTGTTCCAGGCCAATATCGCGCGGGCGTGGAGCGGCAGTCTTGGTCCCGGTGCCGATCCCTTCGACGTGATGCTGCGACTGACGGGAACCCGGGCTGCAGCCTATGGGGCTTACTGGCGTCTGGGGGATCGGGCGCTGGTGTCGAACTCCCCGGAACTGTTCCTGGCCTTCGAGACCGGGGAGGGGCGCATCGAGACCCGTCCGATCAAGGGGACCCGGCCGCGGGACGATGATCCGGACCGCGACGTCGCGCTGGCGCAGGAACTTCAGGTCAGCGCCAAGGACCGCGCCGAAAACCTCATGATCGTCGACCTGATGCGCAATGATCTGGCGCGTGCGAGTCGACCGGGCTCGGTTCGGGTCGAGCGACTGTTCGAGATCGAGACGCTGGCGACGGTGCACCATCTGGTTTCGACAGTCACCGGCAAGGCCCGGCCCGGGCTTGCCGCCGCCGATCTGCTGGAGGTGACCTTCCCGCCCGGCTCGATCACCGGAGCCCCCAAACATCAGGCGATGAAGGTGATCGCCGGGCACGAGCCGCCGCGGGGGCCCTGGTGCGGGTCCCTGTTCCTGATCGACGACGACGGTGGACTGACCGCCTCGGTCCTGATCCGGACGGCGGGTTTTGAACGGCGCGACGGGGTCTGGCGCTTTCGCGCCCTGGCCGGAGCCGGGATCGTCGCGGACAGCGATCCCGAGGCCGAATTGCAGGAGACGACCGCCAAGATCCGCGCCCTGCGCGACGCGCTGGCGGGGGATCAGTTGTTGCTATAGCCGACCTTGTCGACCGTCCGCGGACGCAGATAATAGGTCTGGCTGAAGCGGGTGATCGCCGGCATCAGATAGTCGACCGGGGAGTCGTAGTCATAGGTCACTTCGGTCATGATCACGCTCTCGCCCTTTTCTATCAGGCCGTCGGGAATGACCACCGTGGTACCGGTGGTGCGGGCCGCCATGCCCGAGCCCTGACTCCAGTCGACCTTGACCACGTCATTGGCATCGCGCGTCAGACTCGAGGCGCGCTGTTTCAGGGGCGTGCTGGAAAACGGCTTCATCACCAGGTCGCCGACCGAGAACATGTCCATCATCTGGCTGGATTTGATAGCGTCGCTTTGGGCCACCAGATCGGCGACCACGGCCGAGGCATGGCCCATGCGCTTCTGGGCCATATAGCCCTGGCAGAACTCGGCCAGGCCGAAATAGAAGGCGATCATCACCGGGGCCAGCAGGGCAAACTCGACCGCCGACACCCCTCTGGGATCGTCGCGCAGCCGGGCGAACAGGGATTTGCGCAGGCCGGCCATCAGTTGAATGGCTCGTTGCGGAAGACCGCGGTGGCGGTGAGGTAGGCCGAGCCGTCACGCAGGCGCGACAGGCCTTCGTTCATGAAGGGCGTGATCAGCGGCTGCTTGTACCAGACCCGGATCAGCATGGTGCTGCCGGCCGTACCGTCGTCATAGGCCAGGTCGCCGGTCTGGAAGCTGCCCGAAGCCATCGGGTCGGGCGCGTTCGGCGTACTGAATTGGGGAATGACGCGGACATCAACGGTGGCGCGCGCGCCGCAGTCAGCCTGGAAGATGCTCATCCGGCTGCAAAGGGAGGTTTTGAACTGCTCCCCCGTCATCGCCGATTTCTCGGCCCGGCCGGTGCGGATCAGCCGTGCGGTCTCGACGGTGGCGTTCTCGAGAACGGAATCGATCACGAAAACCATGCCCAGTTCCAGGATGGCGAACATCATGAAGAAGAAGGGCAGGGCGACCATGGCGAATTCCACCGCGGTCGATCCGTCCCGGGCGCGCCAGAAGCCGGTGCGGTGGCGGCGGCCGGTTCGGGACGGGACGGTCGGGCTGATCATGGTGTTGATCGTTCCGTCGATCAGGGGGTCGGCGTCGCGCGCACCGACGGCGAGCAGGACGAGCCGCAGGCCATTTCTGTCGCCTGGGCACCGCGCCATATGCGGACCTGTCCGGCTCCGCTGCCGGCGGTGACGACCACCTGGCTCTGGAAGACGGTGCGCCCGATGGCGTCAACTGCGACGATCTCGGTGACGCCGTAGCCCTTGCCGGTGATGTAGAGAGTGTTGGCGTCGACGACGGTGACGTCGGCGATCTGCGGATTGCCGACGATCACCGATCCGGCCGGACCACTCAGCTGGACCCGGGTCGACTGATCGATGCCGACGTTCAGCGGCTGGGCCTGGGCCAGGGCGATGCCCGGCAGGGCCAGGGCGAGGGTGGCACCTGTCAGAACGGCCAGCCGGGCGAGGGGGCGTATGGCGACGGATCGGGACATGGCGGCGGGGTTCCACTTTATCGAGGGCGCGCGCGAGGCGACGCGGACGAAGGTGCCTGCCAAACCTCAACAAAGTCTGAAACGCGCCTGAGGTATAGTAAACGCAGTGTAACCAGAAATAAGTTGAGAAGGTGCGTTCACTTTACTCGACTTTAATCAACCTGAGCCATTGTTAGAACGTAAGTACGGGTCGAGCGGGCAAACCGACGGCCTTCCTGGTGGAAATCGACTGCTCGCTCAAAGAAGGATACTGACCATGACCAATTTCGTTTCGCGCTTCATTTCGGATGAATCCGGTGCCACGGCCATCGAATATGGCCTGATCGCCGCCCTGATCGCCGTCGTGATCATCTCGGCCGTGACCGCCCTGGGCGCGACCATCAAGACCAAGTTCAATGCCGTCGTGACCGGCATGGGCGGAACCGCCGGCACCTAATACCGTCGACCGTCTTGGAACCGGGAGGGCCGGAGCGGAAACGCTCCGGCCCTTTCTGTTTTCGGCCTAGAGGTCGATTTTAAGTAAATATACAGTAACCACGCCTGGCGACCCGACCTTAACCTACATGGTTGATGGTGATCCTGCGTTTTGGGGGTCAGGCGGGCTACCGGCTCCCCCGCCAACTGCTCGCTTCACTTCTGTATCAAGGAAAATCCTATGACCAAATTTGTTTCGCGTTTCATCGCCGACGAGTCCGGCGCCACGGCCATCGAATATGGCCTGATCGCCGCCCTGATCGCCGTCGTGATCATCTCGGCCGTGACCGCCCTCGGCGCGACCATCAAGACCAAATTCAATGCCGTCGTGACCGGCATGGGCGGAACCGCCGGCACCTAATACGCCGTCGATCGTCTTGAAACCGGGAGGGCCGGAGCGGAAACGCTCCGGCCCTTTTGGTTGTCCGGCGTCCGGAGAAACCCCGCCTTAACCGCCGGTGAGGCACAAGGATCACATGGATACCCTGACCCTGCTCCTGCTCAGCGTTCTTCCGGCCCTGGCCATTACAGCCGGGTTGAAGGATCTGATCAGCATGACCATCCCGAACTGGATTTCGGGGGCCCTGGTCGTGGGCTTTTTTCCGGCCGCGCTGGCGGTGGGCCTGGCCCCGATGGCGATGGCGGTCCATGTCGGCGTGGCAATCGCCGCCCTGTTCGTCGGCGCGGGCATGTTCGCCCTGCGCTGGATCGGTGGCGGTGATGCCAAGCTGATCGCGGCGTCCTGCCTGTGGCTGGGCCTGACGGGCGCGGGCATGTTCCTGCTGTGGACCGGCCTGGTTGGTGGCCTGTTCTGTCTGGTTCTGATCTTCGCCCGCTTCTACTCCCGGCCCTATCTTCTGGGCGCGCCCGGCTGGGTGGTCCATTTGATGGAGCCGCGCGGTGACATTCCCTATGGGGTGGCCATCGCGATCGGGGCCCTGATGGCCTATCCGTCCAGCGCGCTGATCGAGATGTTTGCCGCCGGCCTCTGAGCCGATGCCGTCCGTTTTGCGCGGAAGCCCAAGCTTAGGGGCGCGTTAACCCGCACCCTTCATGGTCATTAACGGCAGGGGCCGGAACCCGAATCCGCGTCCGGGCGCGCCTGCCGGAGACCGTCGATGAAGCCCGCCCGTATCGTCGTCATCTGTATCGCCGCCGTTTCGGCCATCGGTCTCGCCCTCGTGGTGCGGACCATGGGCTCCGGCGCGCCGACCGCTGTCGCCACTGCGGCGCCGGTTGTCGAGGTCGTGCCGATGGCCAAAGTTCTTGTCGCCGCCCGCAATCTGGAACCGGGCCGCAGGCTCGCCGATGCCGACATGGCCTGGAAGGACTGGCCCGTCGCCGACGTCAATCCGATGTTCATTACCGACGGCACTGTGGCGGTTCCCGGGGCCGAGGCCACCGCTGACAAGCCTGAAGGGGCCGTCGCCAGCGTCACCCGCGCCGCCACCAACCTGGCTACCGGTGGTGCCAAGAGCGACTATGTCGGCTCGGTCGTGCGCGAACCCATCCTGGCCGGGGAACCGATCGTGGGCCGCAAGATCGTTCGTGCCGGCGACAGCGGCTATATGGCCGCCTATCTGGAACCCGGCATGCGGGCCATGGCCATTCGCGTGACCGTGGAGTCCGCTGCCGGCGGCTTCATCCTGCCCGGTGACCGCGTCGATGTGCTGCTGACTCGCGAGACCAATCTGGCGAATGTCGGCACCAGTGAAGGTGATCGCTCCAAATTCACCTCCGCGACCGTGATGCAGAACGTCAAGGTGCTGGCCATCGACCAGTCGACCCGCGCCGGGGAAGACGAACAGGCCGTGGTCGGTGCCACGGCAACCCTGGAACTGGGACCTCGCGACGCCGAGGCCCTGGCCCTGGCCAAGTCCGAAGGCGATCTGTCCCTGGTGCTGCGCTCCTACGCGGATACCGCGGGCCCGTCCGGCGGCGTCGGCGGGGCGGCGCGTCAGTCCCAGGCCGTCCGGGTCTATCGCGGCGGCTCGCCTGAAGTGGTGGTGGTCCAATGATACGTCTGACCTTGCCTGCGGCCGTTACGGCTGCCTGCGCCGCCGTCCTGGCCCTGGGCATGCTCGCGCCCGCCCCGGCTGTTGCCCAGACGCGCTCGACGGTGGCGATGGGGGCGGCCCCGCAATTGATCAATCTGCCGCGCGGTTCGTCGATGGCCATCGACCTGCCCAGCGACGCCCGCGACGTGATCGTGCCCAACCCCCAGGTCGCCGAGGCCATGCTGCATTCGCCACGGCGGATCACCATCATCGGCCTTCAGCCGGGCGAGACCGATGCGGTCATTCTCGACGCCACCGGTCGCACCATCCTGTCGCTGCGCATCCGCGTCGACGCCGGGGTGTCCGCCCTGCAGGATACGCTGAACCGGGTGCTGCCTGAGTCCAGCGTGCACGCCGAAGCGGTCAACGACAGCATTATCCTGACCGGGACCGTGAGCAGCCCCGGCGAAGCGGACCGGGTGACCCAGATCGCCCGCGCCTTCGTGGCAGCACCCGAGAAGGTGTTGAACATGATGACCATCGCCGGTTCGGACCAGGTCATGGTCAAGGCCCGCGTCGTCGAGGTGCAGCGCACCGTCGTCAAACAGCTGGGCCTCGACGTCAGCGCCGTCCTGAACAATGTCGCCGACGGACTGACCTTCAGCCAGTCGGCCACCTTCGGCGTCTCGGGCAGCCAGCTGGGCGGCGGGGTGGCAAGCTATACGGATACAGCCGGTGACGGCAGCTCGCTGGCCGGAACGCTGCGCGCCTTCGAACGCGCCGGTCTGGTACGCATCCTGGCCGAGCCGAATGTGACCTCGGTCAACGGCGAGAACGCGGAATTCCTGGCCGGCGGCGAGTTCCCCGTCCCGGTCGGTCGCGACAAGGACGGCAATGTCACCGTCGAGTTCAAACCCTATGGCGTGCGACTGGCCTTCCGGCCGATCGTGCTGTCGCAGGGGCGTATCTCGCTGCAGCTGTCGACCGAGGTGTCGGAGCTGACGACGGCGGGGGCCTTCACCCTGGGCGGTACCGGCCCCAATGCCCTGGTGGTTCCGGCCCTGAATGTGCGCCGCGCCTCCAGCACGGTGGAGCTGCCGTCGGGCGGCTCCCTGATGATCGCCGGCCTGCTGCGCGAGGACACCCGTCAGAATATCGATCAACTGCCCGGCGTCGGCGACCTGCCGGTCCTGGGGGCCCTGTTCCGGTCACGTGACTATCTGTCCGGCGAGACCGAACTGGTGATCATCGTCGAGGCCTATATCGTCTCGCCGACCGCGCCCGGTCGCCTGCAGACGCCGGCCGACGGTCTGCAGATCGCCAACGACGCCCAGACCATCCTGTTTGGCCAGCTCAACCAGCAATATGGCCGGCCCGCCGATGCGGCCCCGGCGACCGCCAGGTCCGGCTGGCAGGGCCCTGTGGGCTATGTGATCGAATGAGGACCGCCGTGACCATCGTCAGATCCCCCGCGACCGTGGCCGCAACCCTCGCCGCCGTGTTCACCGCCGGCCTGGTCCTGACCGGGTGTGGCGGTGTCGACCCCGGGGGGGGCATCGTGCCGCTCACGCCGATTTCGCGCTATTCGCTGCAGGTCGAGCCGGGGCTGGACCGGATCGCCCTGGCGGTCCACGACGCCGGCCTGTCCGGCCCGCAGCGCGCCGCCCTGTCCGCCCTGGCCGGACGGTTCAACGCCGCCGGGGCCGATTTCATCCGCATCGAAGCCCCGTCGGGCGACGACCCGGTCTCGGGCGAAGCGGCCTGGAGCGCGCGCACCGCTCTGGAACAGGCCGGCGTGCCCGGTAGTCGCATCCAGGTCGCGGCCTATACGGCCCCCGACCCCCGGGCGCCCGTACTGGCCGGGTTCGAGACCTTCCAGGCCCGAGTCCCCGACTGCGCGAGCCGAAACGGTGACATGCGTGGACAGATGTCGAACCAGTCATCGCTTGGCCTGGGCTGCGCCATCACCGCCAATATGGCGGCCCAGATCGCCGATCCGCGCGACATCGTGGCCCCCCGGGCCATGACGCCGTCCGACTCCGGCCGGGCCGCTGTGATCTTCGACAACTATCGCACCGGTCAGGCCAGCTCGGCACCGCAGGAGGCCCTGGTGGCCGGACGTATTTCCCGAGCGGTGGAATAGCGACACCATGAGCAGCGCCTTCGCTCCCACCCCCTTCGACGTATCGGACGACGAGTTCGATCTCGACATGGATTTCGCCGCCGACACAGGCGTGGCCCCGGTCGGGGCCTTTCCTGATGACGTCGTCGCCGATATCAATCCGCGTGAACCGCTGCAGTTCAACAGCCCGGCCGAGAGCGCCGAGGCGATGCCTGTCGCTGCCGGGTTTAATCCGGTCGGCGAACTGGTCGCTGGCGCCTCGGCCGCCTTCTCCGCGCCGGTCCCGTCGGGTCCGGTCGGCGCACCGGGCATCGGCGAGGTGTCGGTACCGCGCATCGCCATCCACGTCTTCGCCGAACGTCAGGACACCCTGGCCGCCGCCGAGCGCGCCGGTCAGGATCGTCGCCTGTCGCGCGCCACGACCCAGATCCGCATCGGCGGTGTGGCCGCGGCGATCGAGGCTTATCAGCACGAGCCCACGCCGCCGCTGATCATCGTCGAATGCCTGACCGATCCAGACACCCTGTTGCACGAGGTCGACCTGCTGGCCCAGGTCTGCGACTCCGGCACCAAGGTCGTGGTCATCGGTGCCACCAACGACATCCTGCTGTTCCGCGAGCTGATGCGACGCGGGGTCAGTGAATATCTCGTCGCCCCGGTCCAGCCGCTGCAGCTGATTTCGGCCATCGGCGGTCTGTTCGCCGACCCGGCCCAGCCCTTCATCGGCCGTTCGATCGCCTTCGTCGGGGCCCGCGGTGGTACCGGTTCGTCGACGGTCGCGCACAACACCGCCTATGCGATGAGCGAGCGGATCGGGGCCAATACGGTCATCGTCGATTTCGACCTGCCGTTCGGCACCGCCGGCCTGGACTTCAACCAGGATCCGCTGAACGGCGTGGCCGACGCCCTCAGCCAGCCGGACCGTCTGGACTCGGTGCTGCTGGACCGGATGATGGTGCGCTGCACCGACAAGCTGAGCCTGTTTGCTGCTCCCGCGACGCTCGACACCGACTGGGACATCACACCCGAGGCCTTCGAGGAGGTCACGACGCGGATCCGCTCGACCGCCCCCTTCGTGGTGCTGGACCTGCCGCATACCTGGAACGCCTGGATGCGCCGCAGCCTGATCGCCGCGGACGAAGTGGTGGTGGTGGCGACACCCGATCTGGCCTCGCTGCGCAACGCCAAGAACATGATCGACCTGATCCGCAGCGGTCGTCCCAATGATGCTCCGCCGCGGCTGGTGCTGAACCAGGTCGGCGTGCCGGGGCGCCCGGAAATCCCGGCCAAGGATTTCGGCGCTGCCCTCGGCGTGCATCCCAGCCTGATCATTCCGTTCGAGCCGAAAGTGTTCGGGGCCGCCGCCAACAACGGCCAGATGATCCTCGACGCCGGCGGCAAGTCCAAGGCGGGTGAGGCCTTCCAGACCCTTGCCCAGATTGTTTCACGGCGCGAGCTTCCGCTCGTCGCCGGGCCCAAGGGCAAGGCGGGTGCCGCGCGCGCCGGCTCGCTCTTCGGCAAGATGTTCAAGAAGCGCTGACGGGATAGCGAGTGTTCGGTAAACGCACAGCTCAGCCCGGGGGTGACGCCCCCGCACCGCGTCCGGCTCCCAAGCCGGCTGCGGCGGCGCAGCCGTCGGCCGGCATCCAGACTGAACCGTTCGGCTTCGGCGACGAAACGGCTGCGCCCGCGCCGCAGGCCGCTGCCGCTAGCGCGGCCGCCTCCTATGCGGCCAAGCCGTCCTCGCCCGCGGCCGACCGTCTCGATGCCCTGGCGGCACGTCCGAAGACGGCGGCCCAGGCCGAGGTCAAGAGCGGCGGCCCCGGTCCCAAGGCCACGCCGGGCTTCGAGCAGCTGAAGAAGGCCCAGGCGGTCGAGGTCGTCCGCGAGCAGTCCGACTATTACCACGCGACGAAGACCACCATTTTCAACGCGTTGATGAACACCATCGACCTGGCCCAGCTGGCCCAGCTGGACACCAAGGCCGCGTCGGAAGAGATTCGGGACATCGTCGCCGAACTGGTGGCGATCAAGAACGTTTCCATGTCGGTGGCCGAGCAGGAGCATCTGGTCCAGGACATCGTCAACGACGTCCTTGGCTACGGCCCGCTTGAGCCGCTGCTGGCCCGCGACGACATCGCCGACATTATGGTCAACGGGGCCGGTCGGGTGTTCATCGAGGTCAACGGCAAGGTCCAGCTGACCAATGTCCGCTTCCGCGACAACACCCAGCTGATGAACATCTGCCAGCGGATCGTCAGCCAGGTCGGCCGTCGCGTCGACGAAAGCTCGCCGATCTGCGACGCCCGCCTGCCCGACGGTTCACGCGTCAACGTCATTGCCCCGCCGCTGGCCATCGACGGCGCGACGCTGACGATCCGGAAGTTCAAGAAAGACAAGCTGACGATGCGCAATCTGGTGGAGTACAACTCCATCAGTCCCGAGGGCGCGCGCGTTCTCGGTGTCATCGGGGCCTCGCGCTGCAATCTGGTGATCTCGGGCGGTACCGGCTCCGGCAAGACCACGCTGCTCAACACCCTGACCGCCTTCATCGATCCGACCGAGCGGGTCATCACCTGCGAGGACGCGGCCGAACTGCAGCTGCAACAGCCGCACGTCGTGCGTCTGGAGACCCGCCCGCCCAATCTCGAGGGCCAGGGCATGATCACCATGCGCGACCTCGTCAAGAACTGCCTGCGGATGCGTCCCGAACGGATCATCGTCGGTGAGGTGCGTGGCCCGGAAGCCTTCGACCTGTTGCAGGCGATGAACACCGGCCACGACGGCTCCATGGGCACCTTGCACGCCAACAGTCCGCGTGAAGCCATCAGCCGGATGGAGTCCATGATCACCATGGGCGGCTACGGCCTGCCGTCCAAGACCATCCGCGAGATGATCGTCGGCTCGGTCGACGTCATCATCCAGGCTGCCCGCCTGCGCGACGGGTCGCGCCGCATCACCCACATCACCGAGGTCGTCGGCCTGGAAGGCGATGTGATCGTCACCCAGGACCTGTTCGTCTACGAAATTACCGGCGAGGACGAGAACGGCAAGATTATCGGCCGTCACCGTTCGACGGGCATAGCCCGGCCGCGCTTCTGGGACCGGGCTCGCTACTACGGCCTGGAACGGGAATTGGCCGAAGCTCTCGACGCGGCGGAGTAGGGGCATGTTGCCGATCCTTGCCGCCGTTCTGGCCTTCATCACCATCGGCGGCCTGGGCTGGGTCTTCGTCGGCGGCGACGACTCCAGCGTCGAGGCCGTCAAGCGTGCCCAGACGTTCGGCTCCCCCAAGGTCAATAATGCCCGCAAGGCAGCCACGGCGGCCAACACCCCCGAGGCCCGCCGCAAGCAGATCATGACGCAGTTGCAGGAGGTCGAGCGCAAGGAGCGCAAGGCCCGCATGACCATGGCGGCCAAGCTGAAACACGCCGGTCTGGCCATGAGCATCCGCACCTTCTGGATGGTCAGTGGCGGTCTCGGGATCGGTGCCCTGCTGCTGACCCTGCTGTTTACTTCCAACCCGCTGCTGGCGATCGGGGCCGGGATCGTGCTGGGTCTGGGTTTCCCTCGCTGGGTGGTCGGATTTCTCGGTAAGCGGCGGATGAAGAAATTTTCGGCCGAGTTCGCCAATGCCGTCGACGTCATCGTGCGCGGTATCAAGTCCGGCCTGCCGGTCCACGACTGTTTCAAGATCATCGGGCGCGAGAGCCCGGCCCCGCTGGGCCCCGAGTTCCAGCATCTGGTCGAGGGCATGGGGGTCGGCCTGACCCTGCCCCAGGCGCTGGACAAGATGTACGAACGGATGCCGACGCCGGAGTTGAAATTCTTCGCCATCGTTATCTCGATCCAGCAGAAGACCGGCGGCAACCTGGCCGAGGCCCTGTCCAATCTCTCCGCGGTGCTGCGGGCACGGCGGATGATGGGCGAGAAAATCAAGGCCCTGTCGTCGGAGGCCACGGCGTCCGCCGGCATCATCGGCTCGCTGCCACCGGCGGTGATGACGCTGGTTACCCTGACCACCCCCGCCTACATGATGGTGCTGTTCACTGATCCACGTGGCCAGTTCATGCTGTTCGTGGCCGCCTCGATGATGGGCTTCGGCATCTTCGTGATGAAGAAGATGATCGCGTTCAAATTCTGATGGGCAGGTCCTCGACATGATCGGCTTTCTCACCGACCCCCGGAACCTGCTGAGCCTCGGCGTGGCCGTTGCGGTGTTCGCCACCCTGATCAGCCTGATGGGGTCGATGGGCGGCGGGGTGAAGCTGGAAAGCCGGATGAAGGCCGTCGCCCTGCGTCGTGACGAACTGAAGCGGCGCTCGCGGCAGGCGATGGCGGCCGGACCGGGCGGGCTGCGCCACACTGACGAGGGGTTCAAGAAGCGCGTCGTCGACCGCTTGAACCTGAGAAAATTGATCGAGGATCCCAAGGTCGCCGAGCAGATGGCCCAGGCGGGTTATCGCGGGCCACGGCCGCTGACGACTTTCTATTTTTTCCGCTTTTCCATGCCGTTCGCATTCATGGCGTTCACAGCCTTCTACCTGTTCATCTTCAATGATTTCGGCCTGCCGACGATGACCCGGGTGACGGCGGTCATGGCTTCGGCCCTGGCCGGCTTCTATGCGCCGAACATGTTCGTCCAGAACCGGATCTCACAGCGCCGCACGTCGATCATGCAGGCTTTCCCGGATGCGCTGGACCTGCTGCTGATCTGCGTCGAGGCGGGGATGTCGATCGAGGCTGCGATCCAGAAGGTCAGCCAGGAGATCGGCGGATCATCGATCGATCTGGCCGAGGAGTTGACCCTGCTGTCAGCCGAACTGAGCTATCTGCCCGACCGGCGCATGGCCTATGAGGGGCTGGCCAAACGCACCAACCATCCGGGCGTCCGTTCGGTGGCGACGGCGATGACCCAGGCCGAAACCTACGGCACGCCGCTGGGCACGGCCCTACGGACCATGGCCAAGGAAAACCGCGACCTGCGCCTGTCCGCGGCCGAGAAAAAGGCTGCGGCCCTGCCGGCCAAGCTGACGGTGCCGATGATCCTGTTCTTCCTGCCGGTGCTGTTCATCGTCATCCTGACCCCGGCGATCATCAACATCCAGGATACGATGGCCAAGGGCGGCTAGTCCGCCGGTCCGGCGTGACGCTCAGTCGTCCGCGAGGGCCGCCGCGCGCAGGCCTTCGGCCACGGACTCGCAGGCGGCGCGCAGGGTCTTGCGGTGCTTGTCGTGAAACAGTTCGCCGCGCAGGCCAGAGAAGATGAAGCCGTTGGAGACGATGCAGTTTCCGGGGGCCAGCTCCTCGATCTCGAAATAGCGGATCACATTGAAGGCCCAGCCGCGCTTTTCGGCCCAGATCAACTGGGCGTAGGGCTGCCAGTCGCCGATCCGCACCGTGGTCGGCCGGTCGACGAGCCCGGGGATGGATTCGGTCAGGCTGATCTGGCCTCCGAAGGCGATGGCCCCTTCCAGCCCGGTCTCGACCGGATTCCAGCGGTCCCAGCCGCCCAGGTCGGCCAAGATGTCCCAAAGCCGCTCGCTGCTGGCCTGAACCCCGACGCGTTTTTCGATCTTTGCGCTCTCCATCGGCGGGGTTTCGCACGGCTCCGTGGCGGAGGGAAGACGCTCAGCTGTTGCCTTCGGGCCCTGGCTGGGAGGCTGGCGGGGTCTCGGGCGAGGGGGCCTCGTCGCGTCCGACGGTGGACAGGCTCAGGCTACGCAGTTGCGGGCTGGTGAAACAGACGACGAAGGCGATCGCCAGCAACAGGCCGTTGGCCAGGAAGGGGGCCGGGGTCGACAACTGGTAAAGAGCCACGCCGATCACCGGTGGGCCGAGGAAGCTGAGGCCGGCGACCGACATCATCAACCCGGCCACCGAGCCCTGTTCGTGATCGCCGACGGCCAAGGACGATCCGGCGGTAAAGCCGGGGCGGGCAAAGCCGATCCCCATCGAGATCACCGCATAGCCGACCACCGCGCCGAAATAGCCGGGCGCGACGACGCTCATCAGGTTGCCGAGCAGGGCGATGGCCGCCCCCCAGCGCATCAGGGCGCGCGGCTGCAGTTTCAGCAGGGGGATCAGGCCCCACTGAACCATCAGGGTCCCCAGCGCCCCGGCGAACATGGCCAGGCCGATGAAGGGCTGGGCCGCGCTTACGCTCGCCCCGGTCCGTCCCATCTCATCGATAACATGGAAGCCCAGGACCGAGATGTTGACCGCCTGGGTGCCGGTGATGAGGACACCGTAGATCAGGAAGTCACGGACCCGCCGGTCCTTCCACAGGCCCCGGCCCGCGGCGTGGTCGGGCTTGCCGCTGGGTGAGGGGATGCGGACGACCTCGCCGCTGGGCAGGCGTCGCCAGACGAGGATCAGCACCACAGCCCCGAGGGTGGCGAAGGCATACATGGGGCCGGCCAGGCCGATCAGCGGCAGGACGAAGAAAGGGGCCAGCACCGGCCCCGCCACCGTGCCCAGCCCCTGGGCCGAGGCGAGTAGCGACATGGCCTGGGTCCGGTCGGCCGGGCCGGTACGGTCGGCGACATAGGCCTGGGAAGCGATCGGGGCGGCCGAGCCGAACACGCCGTAGATGGTCCGGGCCAGGGCCATCAGCACAAAGGCCACGCCGACGCCCAGCCAGCCCTCGAGCCCCGAGGTCGCGGCCAGGCCGAAACCGGCCATGGATACGACAAAACCGCCAAGGCCGATCATGATCACCCGCTTGCGGCCGAGACTGTCCGACAGCCGGGCCCAGAAGGGGGAAGCGAGGGTCCACATCAGGGCAGAGATGGCAAAGGCGGCGGCGACGAGGGTGTCGGCCAGGCCGAACTCGCGACCGATTGCGGGCAGGACCGACTGCAGGCCCATGTTCCCTGCCGCAGCGATCAGGCTGACCACAAACAGGATCATGAAGGCGGGGGAGCGGGGGCCCATGCTTGTGGGGGGGGCAGCCAAGGTCACCCGGCGGCGCTGTCGATGATCAGCACCGGCTTCAGCCGCCGGTCGTCCTCAAGACCCAGCCGGGCCTTGACCTCGAACAGGTCGGCCCCGGTCGGAACAATCAGCATTTCCTTGGGCCGGGCGGCGTTGACGGCCACCACCGCATTTTTCGGGCAGATGTCGAAACAGGGGGTATGGACCACGGCCAGTTTTGCCTTTCGGCCCTTGCCGGCCTTCAGATATTTCCGAAGCGCCTTTTTGAGCGTGTGGTTCCCCTCAGGACCGAAACCGCCATCCAGCTTCTTCGAGCATTTGCGGCACACCAGCACCACATTGCGCAACCGGGTTTTCGCGGAATCGATGGCCATGGGATCAGGATCGGTGTTTCGGGCATCTTGCACAAGGGATCGCGCGCGGCCCATCATCGCTGCGAACCGGGGAGCTGCCAATGTCCATCCGCCAACTGATCACCGGGACCGCACTTGCGCTGGTCCTGTCCGCCGGAGCCGCTCAGGCCCAGACTGTCGATGCCACCGCCGTCTCCGTAGCGGTCGAGGCGGTCATGCCCGAGGTGGTGGCCTGGCGTCGCGACTTCCACCGCCATCCCGAACTGGGCTTTGCCGAGACCCGCACGGCCGCGATCATCGCCGCCCATCTGGAGTCGCTGGGTATGGAGGTGCGCACCGGGGTCGGACGCACCGGTGTAGTCGGCATCCTGAGGGGCGCGCAGCCGGGTCATGTCGTGGCGCTGCGGTCCGACATGGACGCCCTGCCGGTGCTGGAGGCTACGGGCCTGCCCTTCGCCTCGACCGATACCGGCCAGTATATGGGCCAGACCGTGCCGGTGGCACACGCCTGCGGCCACGACGCCCATATGGCCATGCTGATGGGGGCGGCCGAGGTGTTGGCCGGGATGAAGGACCAGATCTCCGGCACGATCGTCTTCATCTTCCAGCCGGCCGAGGAGGGGGCTCCTCCGGGTGAGCCGATGGGCGGGGCCGCCCTGATGATCGCCGAGGGGGCGCTGGCTGATCCCCGGCCCGAAGCCATCTTCGGCCTGCATGTGGTGCCGGGTCTGCCGGGAACCCTGTTCTACCGGCCGGAGGGCTTCATGGCCGCCTCGGACCGGGTCGACATCACCCTGCACGGCAAACAGACCCACGGGGCCTGGCCGTGGCGCGGCGTCGACGTGATCGCCGTGGCCGGTCAGGTGGTCGAGACGATCAATACCCTGACTGCCCGCACCGTCGATCCGACCACCACCCCGACCGTCTTCACCATCGCCACCATCAATGCCGGGGTGCGCTACAATATCATTCCCGACGAGGCGGTGCTGTCCGGCACGCTGCGGACCTTCAACATCGCCCAGCGGGATGCCTTGGTGGCCCGGGCCTCGGCGGCGGTCACCCATGTGGCCGAAGCCTATGGGGCGACGGCCGAGTTCGCGGTGAAACAGAATGCGGCCTTGGTCTACAACGATCCCGACCTGTCGGCCTGGCTGGCCCCGGTCCTGACCGAGGCGGCGGGCGCGGGCCAGGTCAATCCGGCCACGCCCCCGACCACGGTGGCCGAGGATTTCAGCTATTTCCAGCACGAGATCCCGGGCGTCTTCTGGCATCTGGGGGCCAGTCCCGACGGCGTCGATCCCGCGACCTCGGCCCCGAACCATTCACCGCAGTTCGATGTCAACGAAAAGGTCCTGGCCGTCGGCGTGCGGTCCGAGGTGCTGACGGCGCTGCGGTTTCTGGAACGTTAGGCCAGCCGCTCGAACACGGTGGCGATCACGCGTTCATAGACGCCGGTCAGGGCCTCGATCTCGGCCACCGGCACCCGTTCGTCGATCTGGTGCATGGTCTGGCCGACCAGACCCAGTTCCAGCACCGGACACATGGCGCGGATGAAGCGGGCGTCCGAGGTCCCGCCGGTGGTCGAGGCCACCGGGCGATGACCGCAGACGGCCTCGACCGCGTCCTGCACCGCACTGATGAAGGGGCCGGGCTCGGTCAGAAAGGCATTGCCCGAGCACAGGTGTTCCAGCGCGATCCTCTGGCCCGACTCGACCTGGGCCAGTCCGGCCTGGACATTCAGCCAGGCGATCAGCTCGTCGCCGGTATGGGTCGGGTTGAAGCGGATGTTCAGCCTCGCCCTGGCCTCGGCCGGGATGACGTTGCTGGCGTCATTGTCGATATTGATGGCGGTGATCTCGAGGTTCGACGGCGGAAACTCGGGATAGCCCTCGTCCAGCACGTGGTCGTTCAACGCCGTCAGCAGTTTCGCCAGCACGGGGGCCGGATTGGCGGCGCGGTCGGGATAGGCGACGTGGCCCTGTTTGCCGTGGACGGTGATCCAGCTGTTCAGCGAGCCGCGACGGCCGATCTTGATCATGTCGCCCAGATGGGTCGAGGACGACGGCTCGCCAACGACGCAGGCGTCGATGGTCTCGCCCTCGGCCATCAGGGTCTGAACCACCCGCTTCGTGCCGTGCAGGGCCGGGCCCTCCTCGTCGCCGGTGATCAGGAAGGACAGGGAGCCCGCCGGTTCCCCCTCCGCCAGCACGCGCGAGACGGCGGCGATCCAGGCGGCGATGCCCCCCTTCATGTCGACGGCCCCACGGCCATAGAGGATGCCGTCGTGGACCTCGGCCTCGAACGGGGCGGCTGTCCAGCGATCGACCGAGCCTGTCGGGACGACGTCGGTATGGCCGGCAAAACACAGGTTGGGCGAGGCCGTGCCGCGCCGGGCATACAGGTTCTCGATGCCCTCAAAATTCATCCGGCGGCAGTGGAAGCCGAGGCCGGTCAGAAGGCCTTCCAGCTGGTCCATCGTTCCGGCGTCGACCGGGGTCACCGACGGACGGCGGATCAGGTCGCGGGTCAGTTCGACGGGATCGATCAGGGCAGGGGGTGCGTCGCTCATGGTCCTATGCTTTAGGGACATCGGACCAGCGCGAGAAGGGGTGACCCGACATGCCCAAGATTGATATCGACGCCGCCCCGACGGTGAACGGCACCACCTATCCCGAGGAATTCGCCGCGCCGTGCAAGCCGCGTCGGCGCTGGCGGCTGGGCGAGGCCGTCGGACTGGACCAGTTCGGGGTCAATCTGCTGCGCCTGCCCGCCGGGACCTGGTCCAGCCAGCGCCACTGGCACGAGACCGAGGACGAGTTCGTCTGGGTGCTGGAAGGCGAGGTTGTGCTGGTTGAGGACGACGGCGAGACGGTGCTGACCGCCGGCGACTGCGCGGGCTTCAAGGCCGGAGTCCCCAACGGCCATGTGCTGCAGAACCGGTCGGAGGCCGAGGTCGTTCTGCTGGAGGTCGGCAGTCGCAACCCGGGTGGCGACGGGGTCGACTATTCCGATATCGACATGGTCCTGATCCGGGGCGGTGACGGCTATCAACATCGCGACGGAACGCCGTACCCCAAATATGACCGACGCAGCTGAGCCCACCGTGCCGGACCGATTCGGCACCGATCCCTGGAAGTTACGGGACTTCCGCCTGTTGTGGGTAGGGCGTCTCGCCGCCGTGTTCGGCATTCAGGTCCAGTCCTCGGCCCTGTTGTGGCAGGTCTATGAGATCGCGCGGCGCGACCATCCGATCGAACAGGCCAGCCTGTATCTGGGGCTGGTTGGTCTGGTGCAGTTCCTGCCGATGCTGGCCCTGACCCTGCCGGCGGGCGAGATGGCTGACCGGCGCGATCGGCGCATGACGGTGGTCGCGTCGATCGCGGTCGAGGCCAGTTGTGCGATCGCCTTCCTGGCCATGGCCATCCACGGCTCGCCACCATTGTGGGGTCTGCTGACCGTCGCCTGTGTGTTCGGGGCGGCGCGCGCCTTCCTTGCCCCGGCCAGTCAGGCCTTCCTGCCGATGGTGGTGGGGATGAAGGCCCTGCCCAAGGCCATCGTCGCCCAGTCCCTGGCCTTCCAGACCGGGGCCATCGCCGGTCCGGCCCTGGGCGGGGTCATCGTCGGGGTGTCGACGCCGCTGGCCTATGGCGTGTCGCTGGGCATGTTCGCGACCGGCCTGTCGGCCATGCTGCTGATCCGCACCAGTGGGAAGCCGGTGCGTCTGGACGGGCTGATCCGGCGCTGGGCGGCGGTCAAGGAGGGGCTCAAATACGTCTGGTCGACGCGCATCGTTCTGGGGGCCATTTCGCTGGACCTGATCGTGGTGCTGCTGGCCGGGGTGGCGTTGCTGACCCCGGTGTTCGCCCGCGACATATTGATGATCGGGCCCGAGGGGTTCGGCCTGCTGCGGGCGTCGTTCGGGGTCGGGGCCTTGGTCATGGCCCTGTATCTGTCGCGCTTCCCGATCATGCGGCGCGGTGGCGTGTGGATGTTCGGCGCGGTGGCGGTGTTCGGCCTGTGCACCCTGATCTTCGGCCTGTCGAAGATCGCATGGCTCAGTGCGCTCGTGCTGTTCATCGGCGGGGCCGCCGACATGATCAGCGTCAACATCCGCCAGACCCTGATCCAGATCGCCACCCCCGATCATATGCGCGGCCGGGTGTCGTCGGTGTCGATGCTGTTCATCGGGGCCTCGAACGAACTGGGCGAGGCCTATTCCGGGGTCATGGTCCGCCTGATGGGCCCGATCGGGGCGGCGGTATTCGGCGGGGCCGCCGCTCTCGGCGCGACCGGGGTCTGGGCCAAGCTGTTCCCGGGCCTGAGGAAGGCTGACCGTCTTGGATAGGCCGGATGCCTAGGCGGGCGCGCCGGGCCTGAGGGTCGGGACGGCCTTCAGATCGGTCGTCAGGATCGCCCCGACGGAGGCCACCACGATACAGCCGATGGCCAGCCACTGCAGGCCACTGAGCATCTCATGCAGCAGGAACAGCCCCGCGACCGCGCCGATCGCCGGCTCGGCGGACAGCAGGACGCCGAAGGTCCGTTTCGGGATGTGGCGCAGGGCGATCATCTCCAGCGAATAAGGCAGGGCGCTGGAAACCAGGGCCACACCCAGTCCCAGCAGCAGGACGGACGGGGCCAGCAGGGCCGGACCCGCGCTGATGACGCCGAACGGCAGGATGACCACGGCGGCAGTGCTCATGCCCAGGGCCACCGACTGTCCGGCATGCATGTGCGACAGCCGTTTGCCGAAGATGATGTACAGCGCCCAGAACAGGCCCGCTGTCGCCGCGAAGGCAATGCCGACCGGGTCCAGCGCATGGAGGCCGCCACGCAACGGCAGCAGCAGGCCGAGACCAGTGACGGCGCAAGCGATCCACACGAAATGGATCCAGCGCCGGGAATGAACCAGCGCCAGGGTCAGCGGTCCGGCGAACTCGATGGCGATGGCCAGCCCCAGCGGTATGGTCCGCAGCGACAGGTAGAAGGTCAGGTTCATCAGCCCCAGAACCAGACCGTACAACAGCACCCGCCCGGCGTCGGCCCGGCTGAGCCGGAACCGCCAGGGCCGCCAGATACAGACCAGCACCAGGGCCGACAGCCCGACCCGCAGGGTCGAGGTCCCCTCGGCCCCGACGACCGGGAACAGCTGTTTGGCGAACGACGTCCCGACCGACAGCGACACCATCCCGCCCAGCAGGGCCAGATAGGGCAGGGCCGTCAGAACGGGCTGGGTCAGGATCGGGTTGGGACGGGGCGTCGACATAGGGCCCGATATAGCGGGCCGGACGGGCGTTGCACGGCGGAAATCAGCCCCGGGTCAACTGAGGCAGGACGCCCGCCCCCGCCGCCCTCACCACGGCCGGAAATGCTTGCTCAGCTTCAGGCCCTGGCTCTGGTAGTGGCTGCCGCCCTCGCCATACAGGCGGGTCGGGCGTTCGATCAGGGGCTCATAGACCAGCCGGGCGACGATCTGGCCGTGTTCCAGCAGGAAGGGGGTGTCGTGGGTGCGCACCTCCAGCACGCCCTTGGAGCCCGCCCCGTGCGCCTCGTCTGTGCCGAAGCCGGGGTCGAAGAAGCCGGCGTAGTGGACCCGGAACTCGCCGACCGAAGGGTCGATCGGGGTCATTTCGGCGGCCTGGTCGACCGGGATCTCGACGTCGTCGCTGGAGGCCAGGATGTAGAACTCGCCCGGATCCAGCAGCAGCTGGCCGTTGCGCAGGGTCAGGGGCTCCCAGAAGTCGCGCGGGTCGTGGCCGTCGATGTGATCCATATTGACCACCCCGGCGTGACGACGACCGCGGAAGCCGATGACGCCATCGGTGGTGCCGTCCAGATCGACGCCGACGCTGCGGGTCTCCAGCTTGGGCGGTTCGCCGGCCTTGAGCCGCAGCTGGTTCAGCCGGGTGCCGGGCCGGACCAGGATGGAAAAGGTCTGGGGCGCGATCTCCAGATACAGGGGGCCGTCATAGCCCTCGGCCACATCGTCGAACCGGGCCCCGGAATCGGTCAGCAGCCGCACGAAGACGTCGACCCTTCCGGTCGAGCTCTTGGGATTGGCGCGGGCGATCAGGCCTTTCGGCAGGCTCAGCCGCTCCTGCAGCCGGGCGATATAGACGCAGCCCTTTTCCAGCACGAAGCCGCCGGACAGGTCGACCGTGTGCATCGAGACGTCGGCGATCCGGTCCTCGACCTTGCGGCCGCCGGGCAGGAAGGAGGCGCGAACCCGCCAGGCCTGGTCGGACAGGCGCAGGTCCAGACTGGCCGGCTGGACCTGGTCGGCGTCGAACGGGGTGTCCGAGGTGATCGCGCCGCCGGCGATCAGGACCTCGATGGACTGGCAGGGCAGGATGCCGGGGGCGGTGTTTTCAGAGAATTGCATGGGGTCTGATTACACGTTTTTGCGGCCGGTCTAACCCCCGGGGTGCTTGACGGCGGCCCCGGTTGCGGGACCATGGGCCCATGTATGACACCCACGCCTATGAAGCCGAGACCGACGGCATCGTCGTCAGGGTCCGGCCGTCCTATCTGGCGGGCCAGTCCGACCCGGAGTCCGGGCGCTGGGTCTGGGCCTATCAGGTCGAGATCGAGAACCGGGGTGCGGCGGCGGTGCAGCTGGTGGCGCGCCACTGGATCATCACCGATGCGCGCGGCCAGACCGAGGACGTGCGCGGCCCCGGCGTGGTCGGGGAACAGCCGACCATCCCGCCGGGCGACAGCTATTCCTATACCTCGGGCTGTCCGCTGGGCACGGCCTCGGGCTCGATGGCCGGCAGCTATTCGATGACGGATACCGAGGGGCGATCATTCGAGGCCGTCATTCCGCCCTTCAGCCTGGACGTCCCGGGCGAGCGGCGGGTGCTGAACTAGGTCCCGGCCTCAACCAGCCAATCCGGCCTCAAGCAGCCCGAAGGGCGGTAGGCCAAAACAAGCATGAGCCCCGAAGGGGCGGGTGAGGGGCTGCGTCAACCCGGATAACCGCAGCCCCGCCCCGAGTCCCGCCAGCGCAAGGCCGGCGGGGCGGACGGCGGCTCTTTAAGAGCCATCTGTGTCGGCCGATTGACCGAATTACGAAGGGCGCACGAAACTGGTCCGTGCGCCCTTTTTTGGGATGACCGCGGTCGTCGGCCCTTCGGGACCTCCCGATCCGACGCGGTCAGGCGCTTCGCGCGGCGCTCAAGTGGCGAGCGACCGCGTCGTGAGCGTAGCGCCCCTTAAATATATCGACGCAGGCTGCGGGCCAGCTCAGTGGCGCCGTCCTTGTTGCCGCGGCGAACCTGGGGCTGGTAGGCGACCCGGGCGTGTTCGATGCAATAGACGCCTTCCGAGGCGCGGCGGCCGCAGAAGCTGAACTCGCGCGACGACGGATCGCCGATCGGCCATTTGCACATATGCGCCCCCAGGGTCATCACCGTGGCGGTTCCGGGCATTTCCGGCGGACGCTCGGGCGTCGGCGGCACGGGGGCGTTGGGCCGCAGCTGGGCCGTCTCGATCCGGCGCGGAGCCGACGGCTGGGCCGGGGCGGCGGGCCGCGGACGGGCGGCGCGGAAGGTGGTGCGGGCCGGTTGCGACGGCGCGGCGCGGCCGGACAGGCCGAGACGGTGCACCTTGCCGATCACGGCATTGCGGGTGACGCCGCCACCCAGTTGTTTGGCGATCTGGCTGGCTGACTGGCCCTCAAGCCAGAGCTTCTTCAGCGCGCCTACGCGGTCTTCGGTCCAGCCTGCGGTCATGCCACCCTCCCCGGGGTAAAACAGATCAATATATAGAGGGCCGGCTCCGTTCCGGGGTCAGCACCTACCACCACTTGTAAACGAGACGTTAACGGACGCAATATCTGCGAATCACTGTGTCCACAGAAACCACATGTTGAATCGGCGGTATGTGAAACGGCTGTGGACGGCCCCGCCTTGCGCCGGGGCCTCGCCGGGGGCATCTGGCAGCCCATGACCGATCTCAGCTCCACCCGACCGTCCGGCCTGCCGTCACCCCGTCGCTATGACGGCATCAACTGGATCGGGGTTCAGACCCTGTATCTGCGTGAGGTGCGACGCTTCTGGAAAGTAGGGGCCCAGACCGTGGCCGCCCCGGTGGTGACGACGCTTCTCTATATGCTGGTGTTCGTGGTGGCGCTGAAGGATGCGCGGCCGCCGCTGCACGGCACGCCCTTCGCCGAGTTCGTGGCCCCGGGCCTGATCATGATGGCCATTCTCAACAATGCCTTCGCCAATGCCTCGTCCAGCCTGATCCAGGCCAAGATCATGGGCACGGCCACCGACTTCCTGACCCCGCCGCTCAGCCCGCTGGAACTGACCATCGGCTTTTCCCTCGGCGCGGCGACGCGCGGCATGGTGGTCGGACTGGTCACCGCCGTCTGCGTGCTGCCGTTCGCGAAGCTGGGCGTCGCCAATCTGTTCGCCATCCTGTGGTTCGGTGTCATCGCCTCGCTGCTGATGGGGATGCTGGGCGTTCTGGCCGGCCTGTGGTCCGAGAAATTCGACCATCTGTCGGCGGTGCAGAATTTCGTGGTCATGCCGATGACGTTTCTCAGCGGCACCTTCTATCCGATCGAACGCCTGCCCGAGCCGTTCCGCTCGATCAGCCATTTCAACCCGTTCTTCTATCTGATCGACGGCTTCCGTTCCGGCTTCATCGGCCATGCCGACGGCAGTCTGATGATCGGTGTGGCGGTCAGCGCGGTCCTGACCCTGGCCCTGGCCGTGGCCTGCTGGCTGGTGTTCCGCTCGGGCTGGCGGTTGAAGAGCTAGGCCTTATCTTCTTGCGGTAGCGCCAAGTCGCACTAAGCGTGTGGGTGGTTTGCGGGGGAGGCGGCCGCATCATGATGGTTTTCGAAAAGGTCGTGCCGACCGCTCAGGAAATGCGACCCATCCGGCGCGGTTGGGGGCTGATCCATTGGGTGGGGTTTTTGCCGGGCTGGATTCCGATTCTGGCCCTCATGATGTTTGGGATCACCGTCGATGTTCTGGCTAGAGGGGCATTGCCGCCCTTCCTGGTGAGCGGGTTTCTAATCGCTTCGTTTGCCCTCTGGCGTTTGTCGGGTCGCCTGGCTCAGAAAACCTGCATGGACGAGGCGCGCAAGGCACCGGTTGGCGGTCTCGACTGGTGCTGGACCATCGACGAGCAGGGGTTGGTCTTTGACAACGGACTGCAGGTCAATCGGCTGGACTGGCGTGGGGTTAAGGCGGTCCGCGAAGAGACGGACCGGTTCCTGTTCCTCGTTTCCCCGGGCAACAATCCTGTCCTGCCCGTCCGCCTGATGGATGCTGGACAGGTCGACGCGCTTCGAGGTCTGATCACTGGGTTGAAAGCCTCCGGCCGTCTCGGTGCCGGTGTTGACTACGTCGCCCGCCCGTCCGACAAGACCTGACCCTTTCCAGCGGTCCCGGCGCATCCTGCGGCGGGGCCGTCTCGCTTTTGGAGGTTCCGTCCATGTCCGGTCATCTGATGGGTGTCTATAATCGTGCTCCGGTCGAGGTGGAGCGCGGCGAAGGGGCCCGCCTGTATGCGGCGGACGGCACGGTTTATCTGGACTGTGTCATGGGCATTTCGACCAACGCCCTGGGCCACGCGCATCCCAAGCTGGTGAAGGCCCTGACGGACCAGGCCCAGAAACTGTGGCACGTCTCCAACATCTTCAAGATTCCGGGTCAGGAAGCCCTGGCCGACGCCCTTTGCGAAAAGTCGTTCGCAGACGTGGTCTTCTTCACCAACTCGGGCACAGAGGCGGTCGAATGTGCGCTGAAGACGGCGCGGAAATTCCATTCGGCCAACGGCCAGCCCGAGCGGATCGACATCTACGGCTTTGACGGCTCGTTCCACGGCCGCACCTACGGGGCCATCAACGCGGCCGCCAACCCCAGCTACACCAACGGTTTCGGGCCGCCGATGGAAGGCTTTCACCAGCTGACCTGGGGCGATCACGACGCCCTCAAGGCCGCTATCGCCCAGCCGACAACGGCCGCCATCATCGTCGAGCCGGTCCAGGGCGAGGGCGGATGCCGCGCCATGCCGGAACAGTGTCTGCGCGGCCTGCGCGAGCTGTGCGACGAATATGGCGTGCTGATCATCTTCGACGAGGTCCAATGCGGCATGGGCCGGACCGGCAAGCTGTGGGCCCATGAATGGGCCGGCATGGCCCCCGACATCATGGCCATTGCCAAGGCCTTGGGCGGCGGCTTCCCCGTAGGGGCCTGTCTGGCCGCGACCGAGGCGGCCAAGGGTATGACCGTCGGGGCCCACGGCTCGACCTTCGGCGGCAACCCGCTGGCCATGGCGGTCGGCAATGCGGCCTTCGAGGAGATTTCGAAGCCCGAGACCCTGGCCAACGTCAACGAGATCGCCGGCTATCTGAAGCAGCAACTGCACGGCCTGGCCCAACGCTTCCCCGATGTCATTGTCGAGGTGCGGGGCAAGGGTCTGCTGATGGGGGTCAAGCTGATCCCCAACAACCGCGAATTCATGGGCTGGGCCCGCGATGAAGCGCGTCTGCTGGTCGCCGGTGGCGGCGACAATCTGGTCCGCATGCTGCCGCCGCTGAACATGACCCTGGACGAGGCGCGCGAGGCGGTTGAACGGTTCGAGAAGACCTGCGAATTTGCGCGCGGCAAGATAGCTGGATAGCTCGGGGTAGGATGATGACATCGATGCGCATCAACAACCGCACACTCAGCCTGGCGCTGGTTGTCGTCCTGACCGTGATGGCTGTTCGCGTCGTTGCCGGCGATCCTGTTCAAGGCTTCGTCGATGGCGTCGTCGCTGGTTTCACCAACGGCGTATGATCTTCAGGCTGCACTCATGACCCGCCACTTCCTCGATATCCATCGGCTGTCAGCCGAAGACCTGCGCGGCATCCTTGATGACGCCCACGCCCGCAAGGCCGCCCGCAAGGGCTGGCTGAAAGGGCGGGTCGACGCCGATGCGCCGGCCAGGGATCATGTGCTGGCGATGATCTTCGAGAAGAATTCGACCCGTACCCGGTTCAGCTTCGACGCCGCCATCCGCCAGCTGGGCGGGGACTCGATCATTGCCAATGCCGGGGATATGCAGCTGGGTCGCGGCGAGCCGGTCGAGGACACGGCCCGGGTGCTGTCGCGCATGGTCGATGCCGTGATGATCCGCGCCAACAGCCATGACGATGTCGAGCGCTTTGCCCGCGTCGCCACTGTTCCGGTGATCAACGGCCTGACCGATCGCAGTCATCCGTGCCAGATCCTGGCCGACCTGCAGACCATCGAGGAACAGCGCGGACCGATCGCCGGCAAGACCCTGGCCTGGGTCGGTGACGGCAACAACGTCTGTCACAGCTTCATGCATGCGGCCCCGAAATTCGGCTTCCGCTTCAACGTCGCCTGCCCGGCCGACTACCATCCCGATCTGCGCGATCTGGCGCGCGGCGGCGACCATGTCGCCCTGACCAGCGACCCGCGCGAGGCGGTGGCGGGAGCCGACGTCGTCATCACCGACACCTGGGTGTCGATGGGCGACGGCGACTATGAGGACCGGCTGGCGGCGTTCGAGTCCTATACCGTCGACGAGGCCCTGATGGCCACGGCGGCATCCGACGCGGTCTTCCTGCACTGTCTTCCGGCTCACCGCGGCGAGGAGGTCACCGACGCGGTGATCGATGGCCCGCAGTCACTGGTCTGGGATGAGGCCGAGAACCGCATCCATGCCCAGAAGGCCGTCCTGGCCTGGTGCCTGGCGGGCTAGGTGTGCGGCGGGACGGGTGGTTTCAACCCGCCCGCGGAGGACCGTCTGACGACTTTTCGGCGCACGTTTTCAAACGCGAACAATGCCAGCGTGAGCGCCACCGTAACCGCGAAATGGACCATGCTGTAGACGTAGACATCGCGGCTGACCTCCGTCAGTCGACCGTACCTGATTGCCTTGACGAAATACCGACCGCCTTCGACCTTTCCGATAACGGCATGACCTCCGATGAAAAGGGCCGTGACCAGAAAGCCCATGAGGTTGGTGAAATAGACCGCACGCGCCACGCCTGCGGGGCGGTCGTTCGGCAGGTCGTCAGGTCTGAAGATGGAATACGGCACCACCTGCCCCTAATCGAAAGGGGCAGGTGCGTCCAAGCCGCTTCGCTTTCGCCTATCGCAGATTGACGTCCGACACGCCGCCCGCATCGGGCGTGGTCTTCGTCAGATTGGCCTTCACGACCTCATAGAGGAAGCCGACAGCCCCCTTGTCCGAGAACCAGACGCGACCGTCATCGCCGTCGAAACGCAGCAGGGTCAGGTGCGGGTCTTCCTTGCCCTGCGGATACCAGGCCGCGACGATGGGGTTCCAGTGCGCGTCGATGATGGTCTGGTTACGCTGGACCGACAGCTTTCCATGGAAACAGGCCCACAGCTCCTGATCCTTCGAGCCATAGGTAAACATGGCGTCTTGCCCGCCGGCGGCGACGTCACGCACCAGATCGGAGTCCGTTCGGGCGAAGAACCAGATCGCGCCGGTATCCGCGTCGCGGAAAGCCGTCATCGGTTGGCTGTGATAGCCGGGCTGGTCGAGGCCGAGCATGCCGGTGTTTGACGATTTCAGGTGTTTCCAGAATTCGACTTCGGCTTCGGCGGCGGTGAGACGGGTCTCGGTCATTTTCGGTTCTCCTGATCTCGGGGGGTGGATCAGGAATGGCCGACAGCGACACTCGTTCCGAGCGGTGTCCGCCTAATAAGGGCGCTGTGGGACGCCCAGCAGGGTACCCAGATGGATCGCCAGAATGAAGATGGCCGTAGCCGACAGCAACATGATGGGGCGCCACGGCACCATTCGGACGCCTTGGCGTGGATCCCAGGGACGCGCACCGCGCCAGCCGGAGAAGACGGTCAACGCCACGGCGGCCGCAAGAAGGGTGAGGGTCAGGGTCAGGTCCACGCGCCAGCAGATGGCGGGCGCTGCGGTTCTGCGCAAGGGCTGAATTCCTTGCCGGAATGTTAATCTTCACCTCCGGTTAACCATGATCAGGCGAGAAATCGGCCGGCCGGGAGCGCTGTCCACAGGAACATGGGGCGCCCCCTACATCTTGGGGTTAACCATGCGTTTACACCCCTGATCTGGGCGTCTAGCGTTCAGTTTACAGGTCGGGAGTCGAATCAGTGAGCGCAGCCGCGCCGTGGAGCGTGAAGGGTATCGAGCCCAAGGCGCGTGAGATCGCCAAGGATCTCGCGCGGCGTTCCGGCATGACGCTCGGCGAGTGGCTGAACACGATGATTCTCGAAGACGATGACGACGGGGTCGTGCCCCTGTCGCGTCGCGAGCATGCCGCAGAGTCCATCGATCGCCGCGGACGCTACCGCCGGGTCGACGATGCCTATTCCACCCCGGATGCGCCGTGGGATCGCCTGAGCGCTTCGGTCGACGCTATTGCCGCGCGTCTTGAGGCGTCGGAGCGCCGCTCGACCGTCGCCATCCAGGGGGTCGACCAGGCTGTGACCGGACTGGTCCGGCGGCTGGAAAACCAGGATCAAAAGACCGACGCTTCAGGTCGCCGTATCGACGATATCGCCGAAGAACTGCGCGAGGGCCACAAGCGGCTGCGCCGGTTCGAGCAGGAGGTCGGTCCGCGGACCGTGGAGACCTTCAGCAAGGTCGAGACCACCCTCGGGAGCCTGGCCGGGCGTCTGTATGACATCGAAGAGCGTCAGCGTTCCGGCGTGAACGAGCTGCGCCAACGTATGGATGCGGTCGAGAAGGTCGCCGGCCCCGGGGCGGGTACCGATATGATGTCGGCCGTTGCGGCCCGTCTGGATGCGGCACAGGCCTCGACCGGCGAAGCCCTGCGCGGGCTTGAGCGCGCCTTTGCCGGTTTGGACCAGCGACTGCGCACGGCCGAGACCCAGGGCGGACCGGACGGTTCCCGCGAGGCGGCCCGGTTCGAGAAGCTGGCCGAAACCCTGTCGCGTCAGGTTGAGACCAATCGCGCCGAGATGATGCGCCGGCTGGACACGGCCGAGACCGAAAACCGCATGGCCCGGATCGAGCAGACGGTTCTGACCATCGGCGAGCAGGCCAAGACCGCCGAACAGCGCTCGGCCCAGGCTGTCGAGGCCATGGGCCGCGAGGTACTGCGCATTGCCCAGAACCTGAACGGCCGGGTCGGAACGCTCGAGACGGATGTCCCGGCGCGGATCGAGCGGCTGGGTGCGACGCTGGACCAGAAGGTCGAGCAGGACATCGGCCGTTATGCCCAGGCCGTGGATCACAAACTGGTCGCGTCCGAAGATCGTCACGTCCTGGCGCTGGAGAAGCTGGGTGGCGAGATCACCCGCATCTCCGATCGTCTCAGCGACCGCATCGCCCAGTCCGAGCGCCGCTCGTCCCAGGCGCTGGACGATATCGCCAAACGCCTGACCGACAGCACCTCGGCCGTCGAACAACGGTTCGAGCGCACCTCGGGTGAGCTGGCCGAACGAGTCCGCCTGAGCGAGCAACGCACGGCCCAACTGCTGTCTGACGCCCGCGACAGTCTGGAACAGCGCAACGCCGCGGCTGCCGTTACGGCTGGGAAGGCCTCGGTCGTTCGTCCCGACTGGCGCGCCAGCGCGTTCAAGGATGACGATTTCAGTGGCGGCTTTGAGGATGATGCCGCCTGGTCCGACGCCGCCATCACCGGCGAGCCCGATCCGAATCCGTTCCCGACCCCGTTCACCGGGGCGGATGCGTCTGCGGCAGTCGATCCCGATGCGGCTCCGACGGCCGCGACCATGGCTGCTGCGGTGGTGCGCGACGCCGTGCTGCGTGCGCCGGAACCGGAGCCGGTCGCCCCCGGCACCGCCGACATTGATCCCGAGCCCGTCAATGTTCCGTTCGGCCGTCCGTCCGCGGTGACGCCGCCAATGGCCAGCTTCGGCGGGGCCGACGTGTCCGACGCCCTTGAGGCCACGGCGGCGGCAGTGGCTCCGACAGGGGCCGCGTCTGAAATTGAGCCGGACGAGTTTGCGGCCGAGACCGAATTCGTCGACCCCCGCGCCCTGCGCGCCGCCGCAGCGGCCGGACGGGCCAGTACCACCCGGCAGGCGATCGAGGCGGCCCGTGCGGCCATGGCTCCGGCTGAGCCCGAGGCTCCGGCGCGTTCGGGCTTCGGCCTGAAGCGGGGCGGCAAGTCGAGGCTGCAGGAACGTCTCGACAAGCAGGCCGCCCGCGACGGTGGCACGGTTCGCAAGGCGCTGGGGGCCTCGGTCGCCGCCGTCTGCCTGATGGTCGGCGGGACCTATGCCTTTGATCAGCTGACCGGCGAGGGCGGCCTGCCGCAGTTTTCGCTGGGCGGTTTCAGCTTCGGTGACGCGGCTCGCGCCCCGACGGGTCCGCTGCTGGCCCTGGCCACCAGCCCGACGACTGACCTGCCGCCTCCGCCGGCCGGACCGCCGTCGGAAGGTGAGACTCTTTACGCCAGCGCCACTGAACAACTGGCCGCCGGCGACGTTCTGGGGATCGAGACCCTGACCCGCGCCGCCAGCCTGGGCTATGCTCCGGCCCAGTTGCACCTGGCCGGCCTGTTTCAGACCGGCGACAATGGCGTGGCCATCAATCTTGAGGAAAGCCGCCTGTGGGCCCGGCGCGCGGCCGAGGGCGGCGATCCGCGCGGCATGCATGCCTACGGCATGTATCTGTTCGACGGGGTCGGCGGCCCGCGCAATCGCGCCGAAGCCCTGGACTGGCTGCTGAAGGCCGCCAGCGCAGGTCTGGTCGACAGCCAGTACAATGTCGCTCGCATCTATGAGAACGGCGACGAGGGCGTGGCTGCCAATGTCGGCGAAGCCTACAAATGGTATATGATCGCGGCGCGCGCCGGTGATGATGATGCCCGCGCCGCCGCCAACCGGCTTGGTCTATCCGTGCCGGTCCCGGCCCGCCGCGTGGCCCGCGCCGCCGCAGAAAATTTCAAGGCCGCGCCCCTGGCCTAGGTTTCGACCGAATATTGATCGATGACACCAGCCTGTCGCGTGCATCGGGTGGCTAGTCGCCTTCCGGACCGCTAAGGGTTTTTCACCGTCGCCTTCCCGGCGCCTTGCGTTCGTTCCAGCCGAAGGCGCGTCCTTTGGATATCTATCTTCCGATCGCCGAGGTTTCGGTGAACTGGCCGTTCCTGGTGATCCTGGGCGCGGTCGTGGGATTCGTGTCCGGTCTGTTCGGGATCGGGGGCGGGTTTCTGATGGCCCCGATCCTGGTGTTCATGGGCATCCCCCCGACTGTGGCGGTGGCCAGCCAGGCCAGCCACGTCGTGGCCTCCTCGACCTCCGGCGTGATCAGCTATTCCGGCCAGGGTCTGGTCGACTATCGCATCGGCGGCATCATGGCCGGGGGCGGTGCCCTGGGGGCGCTGCTGGGCGTCGAGATCTTCCGCTATATGCGCCTGCTGGGGCAGGCGGACCTGGTGGTGGCCGTATCCTATCTGCTGTTCCTCGGCGTCATCGGCTCGTTGATGCTGAAGGAGAGCCTGACCGAAATCCTGCGTCAGCGACGCGGCGAGACCGCGCCGCGCAAGGAGCGCCGCCGCCCGATGTGGCTGTATGGCCTGCCGTTCCGCATGCGCTTCCCGCGTTCGGGTCTCTACATCAGTGTCATCCCCCTGATCGCCCTGGGCGGCTTCGTCGGCATCCTGTCCGCCATCATGGGCGTCGGCGGCGGCTTCATCCTGATCCCGGTCATGCTCTATGTGCTGCGCATGCGGGCCAGTGTGGTGGTCGGCACCAGCCTGTTCCAGATCATCATCACCACCGCCATCACCACCGTGCTGCAGGCGGGCCGGAACCAGACGGTCGACATCGTCCTGTCCAGCCTGCTGCTGTTCGGCGGCGTGGTCGGGGCGCAGTACGGCGCGCGCCTGTCCGGCCGGTTCCGGGCCGAGTCCCTGCGCGCGGCCCTGGGGATGATCGTCCTTGCCGTCGGCGTCTATATGGGGCTGGAGCTGTTTGTACGGCCCGGTGACCTGTTCAGCCTGGCTCCCGGGGTGGCAGGATGATGGTGCCGTTGCCGCCGCCGCCTCCGGCCTATGAGGCCCCGGCACCCGAACGGTCGATTGCGACCCAGGGTGACTTGCGGGTTGCCGCAGCGCTGACCAATGCCCGGGTCCGGGTCGACTCCGGGTTCCGCGGGGCCTCGATCGTCCTGTACGGGGCCGTGTTCAACCCGACCGACCGCCCCGCGGATGTCGTGGTGGTCGTCCGCGGGCCTGACGCCCCGGTGCGTCTGGTCAGGAAGTCGCGCAACCTCGGGGTCTGGCTCAACAGCCGCCCGGTACTGTTCGAGGGCGCACCCGGCTTCTACATGACGGCCTCGACCCGGTCGCTGGGCGACATCGCCGACTTCGGCCAGCTGCGCCGTCTCGGCGTCGGCGTCGACCATTTGCGTATTGATGCGCCCGAAGAATCCAGCACCGTGACCCGCTACGGTGTGCGCGACGTTGTCATCAGCCGGCTGGGCGAGGACTATCTGGACTGGCGCCGGGCCGTGATCCGGCTGCGCGAGGCGGCGGCCCTGTACAATACCGATCCCGAAGGGGTCCAGTTCGTCGACAAGGGCCTGTTCCGGGCCGAGGTCGACCTGCCGACCGTCGCCCCGACGGGCCAGTATTTCGCCGAGGTCTGGCTGTTCCAGGACGGGGCACCCGTCTCTGTTTCCAACCTGACCCTGACGGTGGAGAAGGTCGGGCTGGAACGCGACATCTACGAATTCGCCCACCGCAGTCCTTGGCTCTACGGCATTCTGTGCGTGCTGCTGGCGGCCTTCACCGGCTGGGCCGCGAGTCGGATCTTCCGGCGCAACTGATTGCCTTCTGGCTGTCAGTCGCCCGGTTTCAGCGCATCTGTCAGAGCCTTTGCCAGATCGCCCCGCTCGACCACCTCGACCCGCTCCAGCCCCAGCCACCGCGCGGTCAGGCGCAGTTCCTCGGCCAGGACTTCCGCCGTTTGGGCATCGGCGGCGGGCTCGCGCCAGGCGGCCTGAACGCGCAGCACGCCAGCCTTGCGGTCGGCCTTCAGGTCGACCCGGGCGGTGATGGCCTCGTCCTGCAGGAAGGGCAGCACATAGTAGCCGTGCACCCGCTTGTCGGCCGGGGTGTAGATCTCCAGCCGGACCCTGACCCCGAACAGACGCTCGGTGCGTTCGCGGAACCAGATCAGGTTGTCGAACGGCGACAGCAGGGCCCGGGCGGTGATGCGCCGGGGTTTGCGACAGGCCGGATCCATGAAGGCCGGCTTGTCCCAGCCCCCGACCGTGACCGGCAGCAACTCGCCCGCCGCGACCAGTTCGGCGATCCGGGCGCGGGCATCGGCCAGGGGCAGACGGAAATAATCACGCAGGTCAGCGGCTGTAGCCACGCCCATGGCGCGGGCCGAGATACGCACCAGTTCGCGCTGGGCCTCGGGCTCCGTCGGGGTCGGGCGGTCGATGATGGCAGCGGGAAGGGCGCGTTCGCTCAGGTCGTAGACGCGCTCGAAGCCACGCCGGGTGGCGGTGGTGATCTTCCCCGCCCAGAACAGCCATTCCAGCGCCCGCTTGCCGTCGGACCACGACCACCAACCGGGAGCGCCGCGCGGGCCGGTGGCGAAATCGCCGCCGGTGACCGGGCCGCGCTGTTCGATCTCGGTCAGGATACCGTCGATATAGGCACGCCGTTCGCGTCCGAACCGGGCCGTACCGCTCCACAGGCCTTCGCCCGCCTCGGCCCGGGCCATACGCCAGCGGAACAGCGGCTGGCTCTCCAGCGGCAGCAGCGAGGCCTCATGACCCCAGTATTCGAAGAAGCTGGGTTTCGGACCCCAGGCCTCAGACTCGAGGGTTTCGCGCGGATAGTGACCAAGGCGCGAGAAGGCCGGGAGATAATGGGTGCGACTGACGACATTGACGCTGTCGATCTGGATCACGCCCAGGTCGCGGGCGGTCTTGCGCAGATGCCGGGCCGTCGCGTTATCGGGCCGGGTGACGCCGAAGCCCTGGGCCGCCAGGGCGATGCGCCGGGCCTGGGCAGCGGAGAGACGCACCGGCCCGCCCATGTCGCGACCTAGCGGGCCGCGAACTCGCTGAGCGCGTCGATCACCGCCCGGTTCTGGTCTTCGGTGCCGATGGTGATGCGCAGGCAGTCAGGCAGGCCATAGCCACCAACGGCCCGGACGATAATGCCCTTGCCGTTCAGATAATCATTGGCGGCGGTGGCATTGCGGGCCTCGTCCGGGAAGCGGACCATGACGAAATTGCCGGCGCTGGGCATGACCTCGAAGCCGAAGCCGCGGATGGCCTGGGTCAGGCGCGGCCGCCAGGCCTGGACGAGATCGCGCGAGGCTTTCTGGTGGGCCTCATCGCCGAGGGCGGCGGTGGCCGCTTCCAGACCGGGCACCGAGACGTTGAACGGCAGGCGGATGCGGTCGACCGCCTCGGCCACCGCCAGCGGGGCGTAGCCGAAACCGATGCGCAGGCCGCCGAGGCCGTGGATCTTGGAGAAGGTGCGGGTGACGACGATATTGGCCGCGTCGCGGGCCAGGGGGAAGGCGGTCTCCCAGTCGGGCTCGACCACGAACTCGGCATAGGCTTCGTCGACCACCAGCAGGATGTGGGCCGGCAGGGCGGCATGCAGGCGACGGATTTCCTCGCCGCTGTTGTAGCTGCCGGTCGGGTTGGACGGGTTGGAGACATAGACGATGCGGGTGCGGTCATCGACCTGTTCCAGCAGGGCATCGACCTCGGCCTTGTAGCCGGGCTCGGGGGCAAGCTTGACCTCGGCCTGGTTGGCCTTGGCCGAGATGCGATAGGCGAGGAAGCCGTACTGGCCGGTGACGATGTTGTCGCCCGGGGTCAGATAGGTCTGGTTCAGCAGGGCGAACACCTCGTCCGAGCCGTTGCCGAAGATCAGCCGGTCGGCCTCGAGGCCGTGATGGTCGGCGACGGCGGCGCGCAGCCTGGCGGCCCGGCCGTCCGGGTACAGGTGGATGTTGCCGATGGCGGCGGCATAGGCCTCGCGCGCCTTCTCGCCGGCCCCCAGGGCATTCTCGTTCGAGGACAGCTTCATCGGCTCGGCGATCCCGGCGATGGCCGACTTGCCCCCGACATATGGGGCGATGTCGAGGATCCCGGGTTTGGCGATCGGACCCTCGGCGGCGGTGGTCGTGTCGTCGGTCATGCGGGGATCCCTGAAGTCAGAAGACGGGGGCCGCACCGATAATGCCGGTGAGGCTGCCCGGAGCGCCGGTCAGGCGCGGGTCGTCCGTCTGCACATAACCCGCCAGCATGAACAGCTTCAAGCCGCCCGTAGTGATCAGGGGCGAAGCGACCAGTCCGGCAGCCCCGAGGGCGGCGACGATCTGGCCGTCGGCGAGGGGGCTGTCACTGACCCAGAAGGTACGATCATCGCCGGTGGGGCCGGACGGTCGGGTCTCGATCATCAGGGCGAGAGGCCGGCTGTGACGGTCGTCCGGCAGGGCTCCGGTGACGCGCAGGGCTGGCCGGGCCAGCAACTGACCCCACCAGGGCTTGCTGCCACCCAGGTCGATCAGGGCGCGTCCGCCCTGATGGCCGCGCTTGCGACCGCCCTCCTGAACCGCCAACAGAGCGGCGTCGCCATCGGCGGCCACCTGGACGGACAGGCCATAGCGGTCAACCGCCAGGGTGCGGGCCGCCGGCCCCCAGACCGTCATCAGGGCCCCGGTGGCGGCGTCGATCCGTCCCAGCAGCGCGCGCAGCAGCGGAATTTCGGCGGCGTCAGCCTTGTTCAACTGGGCGCGGAGAGCGAGAATTTCGGCATCGGCGGAGCCGCGGGCCCCGGCCTTGATCCGGGCCCGGAGCGCCGCCAGCAAGGTCCGGTCCAGGGCATCCAGTGCGACATCGACGGGCGGTTCGACCAGCATCAGAAAAGCTTCGGCGCGGGGGCCAGGGCAAACGGACCCAGCCAGGTGCGGCCGTCGCGGAACACGATCGGCAGGCTGACGGCCGAGGTGTCACCGGTCAGGGCGGTCGCGGTGGCGGCCCCGGCTGCCGCGGCCCGGTCGACTCCGGCCACGCCGGAGCGCGCCAGCCCGGCCAGTGCCGGCAGGGGCTTGTCGGCGGTTAGAGCGACGCTGCCCTGCAGGCGACCGTTGGTGTCGGCGGTCAGGGCGTCACTGGACAGGGTCGCGCTGCTGACCCCGGCCTTCAGTTCTCCGCGGACGGCAGTGAAACGGCCACCGGCACGCGACCAGGCGGCGAGGTCCCCCAGCATGGCCTGGCCACGCAGGTGGTCGGCCCTCTCGATCGTGGTCTCGATCCAGCCGCCGACCGGCCCCTGGACGGCGAGCCCATCCAGCATGCCGCCGGGCCGGGCCCGGGCCTCGGTCAGGCGCAGCAGAACGTCGACGGCCCCGTTCGTGGCGACCGTTCCGGCCGTCTTGGTCAGATGCGGCCGGGCCTCTATCTGCAACTGGCCGGCACGCAGGATCGGGAAGGGGGCGGCCCCCGGATGGGGGGTGAAGACCGGCTGGTCCAGCTGGATCCTCAGGTCGGGGAAGGGGGCCTGAAGGTGGCTGACGCTCATGCGCAGGGCGTCGCCGCGCACCGCAACCTTGCCCATGTTCGGCCGGGTCAGGATCAGACCGTCGGGGGCGATGACCACCCATTTGTCCGGATTGTAGGTGTTGGCCTCGGCTACCAGCGACGGGGCCGAGATCGCATGTCCGTCCGGCGCGGTCACGGTGGGATAGGCGACCGCGATCCGGGTGCGGAACGGCCAGCCGGTGGTGGTGATGCGGCCGTGGCCGATGTCCCAGCCCGCCGCCCGCATCTCGACCGCGCGGGCCTCGATACCGGTCTCGATCCGGTGGGTCAGATAGAACCACCAGCCGGTCCACGCGGCCAGCAGGGCCAGGGCGATCAGTAGTGGAACATACAGGCCTGTTCGGCTGTGGCGGCGGATCGGCGGGGTCACGGTCATGGTCGTTGAGTATCAGGCGACCACGGCCAAAAAAAGCTGGGAATGCGCCTCAGGCGGGCGGTGTTGAGTCCGTCGCGGCCAGGAAGCCGGCGACCGTCTCGACCGCCTCGGCCAGACCCATGCGCAGCACCTCGGTCCCCGGGGGCAGGCCGGCGAACAGCCGGGTCGGCGTGGCGGCGTCCAGCATGACGAACACCCCCTTGTCGTCGCCGCGCCGGATCAACCGACCGAAGGCCTGGGCGATACGGGCCCTGGCCAGGGCGTCGTCATAGGCCCGGCCCTGCGCCCCCTGTCCGCCGAACCTTTCGCGCCGGGCCCGGTGCAGCAGGTCCGGACGCGGCCAGGGCACCCGGTCGAAGGCGAGGATGCGCAAGCTGCGGCCGGGCACATCGACCCCGTCCCGCACGGCGTCCGTGCCTAGCAGGCAGGAATCCTGTTCCGCCCGGAACACATCCACCAGCGCCCCGACCTCCAGCGGATCCACGTGTTGCGCATAGAGGGGGATGCCCTCACGGGCCAGATCGGGGCCCAGCCGTTCATAGACGGCTTTCAACCGGCGGATGGCGGTGAACAGACCCAGCCCGCCCCCGCCTGCGGCCAGGAACAGTTCGCGCATCGCCGCCGCCGTCTGGCGTGCATCGTCCTTGACCAGATCATTGACGACGATGACGCGGCTGTGGGCGGCATAGTCGAACGGGCTTTCGACCTTCAGCGTCCGGGCCGGTTCGATCAGCCGGGCCGAGCCGGTGCGCATCCGCGCCATGTCGAACGGGTCGCCGTCCTCGGCTGCTGTCATCGGATCGGACAGGGTGGCGCTGGTCACCAGTACCCCGTGGGCGGGCATGATCACCGCCGCCTCCAGCGGCACGGTCGGATCAATCCAGTGACGGCGCAGGGCCACGTCGTGGATTCGGCCAAAGGCGGCCTCGGCCGACAGCCAGTCGACGAAATCGGGATCGGCCTCATCGCCGCCCTCGTCCAGAGCCGCCAGCATCGAACGCCAGCCGGGCAGGGTCATCCGGGCGCGGCGGTCGAGGCCGCGCAACGCCCCCTCGATCCGGGCCCGCTGGGCCCCGTCCAGTTCGGTCGCCTCGTCGTCCAGCACGTCTTCCAGATGGCGCGACAGGGCCAGCAGGGGGGCCTCGACTGCGGCCAGCGCCCGTGCGGCCGCGCGAGCTGCTTCGAGCACCGGTTCGGTTACCGGGCGCAGGGCGCATTCCAGGCCGAACTCCGTCCCGCCCGAGCCTTCACCGGCCCGCGCCCGCAGCTGTTCCAGCGCCGCCAGCAGGAAGGTCTCGATCGGTCCGATCGGATTGACCTCGCCCGAGGCCGGGGCGATGCGGCCCGACACCCCTTCGCCCGGCAGCTGGGCCGCGGCGCGCACCGCGTCGTTCAGGGCCTTCTGCGCGGCTTCATTGTCGGCGCACAGATCACCCAGCCGCTGTTCCAGTCCGCGCCCGCGCCGACCGCGACCTTCCGGTCCGCGGATCCAGCGCCGCAACTCGGCGGCTTCCTGCCCTGACAGACAGGCGGAAAAGGCGCTGTCGGCGGCGTCGAACAGATGGTGGCCCTCGTCAAAGACAATGCGTTTCAGGGCCGCGGTCTCGCCGTCCTGTTTCAGCCCCCGGGCCGAGCGCGCCCCGTCAAAGGCCGCCTGGGTCATGACCAGCGCATGGTTGGCCACGACCAGATCGGCCCGGCGGCTGGCGCGGATGGTCTTTTCGACGAAACACAGCCGGTAGTGGGGGCAGGCGGCGTGGACACATTCGCCGCGCCGGTCGACCAGATTGGCGGCGCTGGCCTGCTGGCCCGACCCAACCGCGAACAGGCCCGGCAGCCAGCCGGGATAGTCGCCGCCGGTCATGTCCCCGTCACGCGAATGCAGGGCCCAGCGCGCGGCCAGGGCCATGCCGATCAGGTCGCCGTTGCCCAGCTGGGCCGCCTGGACCATGTCCTGCAGGTTCAGCAGGCACATGTAATTCTCGCGCCCCTTGCGGACCACGGCCTTGCGTTTGCGCTCGGCCGGGTCAGGCCACAGGGCCGCACTTTCGCGATCGATCTGACGCTGCAGGGCGCGGGTATAGGTCGAGACCCAGGCCGCCCCCTGATTGCGTTCGGCCCACAATGAGGCCGGGGCCAGATAGCCCAGGGTCTTGCCGGTGCCGGTGCCGGCCTCGGCCAGCAGCACGCGCGGCCGGCCCTCCTCATTGCGGGGCGAAAAGGCATAGGCGGCCTCGGCCGCATAGTCGGACTGGGTCGGGCGGGTCTCGTCCAGACCCGAGGCCTGCAACAGCTTTTCCAGCCGGATGCGGGCGGACTCGGAGTCGACGGGGGCGGATCCGGCCTCGCCGCGTGGGGCCTCGTCCTCCCACTCGGCCATCCGACTCCAGACGTCGAGGCCTGAACCGCGATACTGCCGCGCCCGCATCGGCTGGTGCTGAAGGGCGCCCGACACCCGCCAGCCCCAGCCCCAGCCCGCCTTTGACAGGGTCTCGTTCAGGGTCAGCGCGTCCTCGCGCCGGGGATAGGCCGGATCAGCCAGTTCGCGCAGCAGGGCGTCGGCGGCGTGACGCAGGGCCACCGCCTGGGCCTCGGCCCCCCTGGGCTCGCTCATGCCCAGGGCCAGGGCCAGACCGCTGGGCGAGGGGGCGCAGAACCGGGCCGGGCGGACGAAGGCGAACAGCTCCAGCACATCCAGCAGATCGGCCGAGCGCGGGGGCGGGGCCAGGCCCAGCCGCCGCGCCGTCAGACTGGCATGAGCGACCATGACCGGGGCGGTGGTGAAGGCCCCTTCGGCCGCCCCGCGCCCGATCTTGCGGGCCCCGGCCTCGTCGCAGATCGCCCCCGCACCCGGCGGAATGGCCAGGGCGGGCGGCAGCACCAGCCATGGCTCCGCACCGATGACGGGGGGGCGGACGGCGGCGGCGAGGGCGGATTCGTCGGACACGCGCGATAGATAGCGGTTCGACGCGTGAAACGGAACGGGAACATGTTATAGGCCGGGTGTGATCCCGCCCGCCGCTCCCGCAACGCTTCCGCCGCTGTTTGCCGACTGGTTCGCGTCGCGCGGCTGGAGCCCGCGTCGGCACCAGATGGAAATGGTCGCGGCGGCCCGGGCCGGGTCCCATGCCCTGCTGGTGGCCCCGACCGGCGGCGGCAAGACCCTGGCGGGATTTCTGCCCAGTTTGATCGATTTGGCGGATCGCGGCCCGCGACCGGCCTTCGGTCCGGGGTCCGGTGTGCATACCCTCTACATCTCGCCGCTGAAGGCCCTGACCGTCGACGTCGAGCGCAATCTGATGACCCCGATCCGCGAGATCGGTCTGAATATCCATGTCGAAAGCCGCACCGGCGACACCAAACCGTCGAAGAAACAGCGCCAGCGCGACAACCCGCCCGACATCCTGCTGACCACCCCCGAGCAGCTGGCCCTGTTCTGCGCCTGGGACGGGGCGCGGAGCTATTTCGCCGACCTGAAATGTATCGTGCTGGACGAGGTCCACGCCATCTGGAGCGGCAAGCGCGGCGACCTGCTGTCGCTGGCCCTCGGCCGTCTGCAGGCCTTCGCCCCCGACATGCGCCGGGTGGCCCTGTCCGCCACCGTCGAGGACCCGGCCATGATTGCGGGGTGGCTGAGCTCCTCTCTTCCTCCCCCCCTCGCGGGGGAAGGTGGGCCGCGAAGCGGCTCGGATGGGGGCTCTGACGGGGCGACGAGGGTCGACAGCGGGAGCCCGGCCGACAGCCCCCATCCGTCTCGCTTCGCGAGCCACCTTCCCCCGCGAGGGGGGAAGGGCGAGGTGGTGATCATCCATGGCGATCCCGGCTCCCCGCCGGTGATCGATGTTCTGGTGTCCGAGGGTCACGTCCCCTGGGCCGGCCATACGGGGCAGCACGCCATGCCCGAGGTCTATCAGGCCCTCGCCGCCGCGCGCCTGACCCTGATCTTCGTCAACACCCGCTGGCAGGCCGAATTCGTGTTCCAGCAGCTGTGGGCCATCAATGACGACAGCCTGCCCATCGCCCTGCACCACGGCTCGCTGGCGGCGGAACAGCGGCGCAAGGTCGAGGCGGCCATGGCCCGGGGCGAGCTGCGGGCCGTGGTCTGCACCTCGACCCTCGATCTCGGCATCGACTGGGGCGATGTCGATCTGGTCATCCAGCTGGCCGCGCCCAAGGGGGCCTCGCGGCTGGTGCAGCGCATCGGTCGCGCCAACCACCGGCTGGACGAGCCCAGTCGCGCCCTGATGGTCCCGGCCAGCCGGTTCGAGACCCTGGAATGCCAGGCCGCGCGCGAGGCGGTGGCCGCCAACGCCTTCGACTGGGAGCCGGTCCATGTCGGCACCCTCGATACCCTGGCCCAGCATGTGATGGGGGTGGCCTGTTCCGAGCCGTTCCGGGTCGAGGCCCTGCACGCCGAGGTGACCGGCTGCGGCCCCTACCGCGACCTGTCGTATGAGGCGTTTGAGGAGGTGGTCGATTTCGTCGCCACCGGCGGCTATGCCCTGCGCACCTATGACAAATTCGCCCGGATCGTGCGGGATCGCGACGGCTTCTGGCGGGTGCGCACGCCGCAGATCGCCCAGCGCCACCGGATGAACGTCGGCACCATCGTCACCGCCGCCACCCTCAGTGTCCGGGTCGCCTCGGGCCGCGGCGGAGCGCTGCGCAACCGCGTCGGCGGCCGCAAGATCGGTGAGGCCGAGGAGCATTATTTCGAACAGATGTCGCCCGGCGACACCTTCGTCTTCGCCGGTCAGGTCTGGGCCTTCCAGGGCATTTCCGGCCTCGACGCCCTGGTCACCCGGGCCACCGATCGCGATCCCAAGATCCCGTCGTACGGCGGCTCGAAATTCCCCCTTTCCACCTCCCTGGCCGACCGGGTGCGGGCGATGATCCAGGACCGTGACCACTGGCGCGTCCTGCCCGGCGATGTGCAGGAATGGCTGGAACTGCAGGACAAACGCTCGCTGATCCCGACCGCCGACGCCCTGCTGATCGAGACCTTTCAGCGCGGCGACCGGCAGTTCATGGTCTGCTATCCGTTCGAGGGTCGGCTGGCCCACACCACCCTGGCCATGCTGCTGACGCGACGGCTGGACCGGCTGGGCGTCGGGCCGCTGGGCTTTGTCTGCACCGACTATGCGCTGGCGATCTGGGCCATCCGCCCTCTGGGGACCGTGGATTTCGACGACCTGTTCCAGCCCGACATGCTGGGCGACGATCTCGAGGCCTGGCTACAGGAGAGTTTCATGATGAAGCGGGCCTTCCGCGACTGCGCCCTGATCGCGGGCCTGATCGAGCGGCGCCAGCCGGGGGCGGAGAAGACCGGGCGGCAGGTGACCTTTTCGACCGACCTGATCTACGACGTCCTGCGCCGGCACCAGCCCGACCACCTGCTGTTGCGCACGGCCCGGGCCGATGCGGCGGCGGGTCTGCTGGACGTGGCCCGACTGGGCCAGCTACTGACACGCATCGCCGGCCATATCCGGACGGTGGCCCTGGACCGCCCGTCGCCGTTCAGTGTGCCGGTGCTGGTGCAGATCGGCCGTGAGCGCGTCGGTGGCGGGGCGGCGGACATGATTCTGGAAGACTCGGCCGAGGCCCTGATCGCCGAGGTGATGGAGGAATCTCTCGACGACCCTTCCCCCCTTGCGGGGGAAGGTGGCTCGCAGCGCGAGACGGATGGGGGGCTGTCAGCCCCGGTTTCATCGTCCGAAACCTTGCGCGCTGAACCCGTCCCCCCATCCGAACGGCTCCGCCGCCCACCTTCCCCCGCAAGGGGGGAAGGGCGATGAATGCGGACCTCAAATACGCCCTGTCCCCCGGCCGCCATTCGTGCGGCGGTCTCGGCGTGCGGATCATGGACGAGCCCTGCGTCCTGCGCTGTTCCGGGGCCCTGTGGGTCACCGCCCACCGCACCCTGATCGCCGCCGACCTGCATCTGGAGAAGGGCTCGGCCTATGCCGAGCGCGGCCAGATGCTGCCGCCCTATGACAGTGTCGCCACCCTCGATCGGCTGGAGTCCGAGATCGCGGCCCTGGACCCGGCGCGGGTCGTGCTGCTGGGCGACAGCTTCCATGACCGCGCCGCCATCGGCCGGATGGCGGCGGATGACCGCGCCCGGCTGGACCGGCTGGCCGCGGCCCGCGACTGGATCTGGCTGGAGGGCAATCACGACCGGGTCGCCCTGGGCGAGGACCTGACCGGCCTGACCGGCACGGTGGTCGAGACCCTGTCGCTGGGCGCGCTACGTCTGGTGCATGAGCCGCAGCCGGGCGATCAGCCGGGTGAGGTCGCCGGCCACCTGCACCCCGCCGCCCGGGTCGCAGCCCACGGGCGCGGCGTGCGTCGACCCTGTTTCGTGACGGACGGACGGCGGGTGGTGCTTCCGGCGTTCGGGGCCTTTACCGGTGGGCTGGATGTGAAAGACCCGGTGATTGCAGGCCTGTTCAGCGACCGGCCGATGGCCGCGGCGCTGGGGCGCGACCGGGTGCATGGGCTGGCTTGGGGAAGTTTGCGCTAGGGACGTGAGGTCAGCAACGCATCCGACGCCGCCTCCAGCTCCCGCTCCAGCCGCGCCATGAACACGTCCCGCTTCAGGCCGGCGGGGATCGGCGGCAGGAATTCATAGACGATGGTCCCCGGATAGCGGCGGAAGCCGTGGGCGGGCCAGTGGACGCCGGAGTTGGTGGCCATCGGGGTGCAGGAGCAGTCCAGGTCGCGGTACAGGGCGGCGATGCCGGGCTTGTAGTCGGGCGCGGCCCCGACCGGGGTGCGGGTGCCTTCGGGAAAGATCAGCATCTGCCGGCCCTCGGCGAAGCGATCGCGGGCCTGGCGCACCATGGCCTTGAGCGCCTTGGCATGGGCCGAACGGTCGACGGCGATCATCTTGGTCTTCACCGCGAACCAGCCGAAGAAGGGCAGGGGGGCCAGCTCCTGCTTCATGATGAAACAGTTGTCCGGCAGGATGGCGAAGGGGGCGATCACGTCCAGCATGCTCTGGTGCTTGCCGGCGATCAGGGCCGCCCCGGTGGGTCGGTATTCCAGTCCGCGGAACTCGACCCTGACTCCGGCGATCCAGCGCAGGCCGAACAGGCAGAATTTGGCCCAGCTGCGTATGACCCACATGGCCGGGCGATAGGGCATCAGCAGGGCGGGCGACAGGCCGACAGCGAACAGGGCCAGCGACAGATACAGCCAGGCGACGAAGATCAGGGAACGGACGGTGGTCACCCGGCGGCGGCCTGTTCCGGGGCGGACTCAACGGATGCGTCATCCGCGGTCAAACGATGCACGCCGGCTCGTGTCAGGGCGGCGAGATATTTCATATATTCCAGCGTCATACGGCGGGCTGTCACCGCCGCCCTCCACCAGCGCGAATCGTCGAGTGACGGGGTGGAGACGGCATAGGGGGTCAGGGTCACGCCCGGGGCGGCCGAGCGGATCTCCACCAGACTGCGCGGTATATGGTAGTCGGAGGTGACGACGATCAGGCTGTCATAGCCCTTGGTCTCGGCCCAGGCGGCGATCTCACGCGCGTTGCCCGACGTGTCCTCGGCCTCGAAGCCCAGATCGACGCAGCAGTTGAACAGGCGGTTGGAGCCCGGGGTCAGGGCCCGCAGTTCCTGGCGACGCACCTCACGATTGACGCCCGAGATCAGCAGCCGCCTGCCCTTGCCCTGTTCCAGCAGGCGCACGGCGACATTGACCCGTTCAGCCGAAGGCCCGGTCAGGGCCACGATGGCGTCGGCCCGGGCCGGTTCATCGGCGGGGGTCAGGTTGCGCACCCGGTCCGCGAAGGCGAACAGGCCGACCAGCCAGACCAGGGCGATGATCGCGATGAGAGTCAGAAACTTCATAGCCCTTCCTAACGCCGCCGTCGCAGGCTCGCCAGCGCTGTGATCCGCGCCGCGACAACCGCTACCGTAGCCGCCAGAAGGGGGCATGGCGAGAGCAGCCACAGGTCGCTCCAGGCCAGGGGCAGGGCGGGGCTGATGCCGTCGCTGCCGCCGAGGCCGCGCAGGCCCGCGACCAGCAGGGCGGCGACCACGGCCCCGGCCGCGCCGGCCCCGGCCGCAAGCAGACCGAAACGCATCTGGTAGAGGCCGGCTATGGTGCCGTCGGCGGCTCCGTTCAGGCTCAGGGTCTCGATCACTGACTGCTGTGCGGCCAGGGCGGCGCGGGTGGCATAGGCAATGGCCGCGCCCGCCGCGAGGGCCGTCAGCAGGAAGGCGGCCCCGGCCAGCAGGGTGATGATCATGGCCGCGCGCTCGACCTCGCCGCGCCACAGACTGTGATCGTCGACACTGGCGTCCAGTCCAGCCTCGGCCAGGGCCCGACTGAGGGTGACGGCGCTGGCGGGGGCGTCCGGGTCCAGCCGCACCGTGACCAGGTGCGGCAGGGGCAGGTCGGGCAGGACGGCGTCGCCGATCCAGGGGCGCAGCAGGGCCTCGGCCGTCTCGCGATCCATGGCCTCGGCCTCGGCCACCCCGTCGACCCCGGCCAGGGTTTCGGCGGCGCGGGCGGCGGCCCCCGCTCCGGTCTCGCCGACGCGCGGCCGGACCTGGACGGTGGCCTCGGCCCGTAGCTGACCGGCCCAGCCGTGGGCGGCCCGGTCGGCCGAGGCGGCACCGACCGCGGCCAGGCAGGCGAGGAAACACAGGATGGCGATCACCGCGGCCAGCCACGGCTCACCGGCACTGTCGCGCGGCAGCAGGCCGGGTGCGCGGCGGGGACGGGCGGCGATCATGACCGGTCTCCGACCAGACGGCCGCCCTCGAGACGCAGGATACGGGCCCCGGACCGGGTAGCCAGGGCCTGGTCATGACTGGCGATCAACACAGTGGTACCCAGCTGGTTCAGCGACTGGAACAGGCGCAGCAGCCGTTCGCCCATGGCCGCGTCGATACTGCCGGTCGGCTCGTCGGCCAGGATCAGGTCCGGACGACTGATCACGGCCCGGGCGATGGCCAGTCGCTGCTTCTCTCCGCCCGACAGGGACGGCGGGGCGTCCGCCATACGGTCGCCCAGACCGACCCAGTCCAGCATTTCGGAGACATTGCCGGCATAGTCGGCGCGTTTCAGCCCGGCCAGCCGCAACGGCAGGGCGACATTGTCGAAGGCGCTGAGGTGATCCAGCAGGCGGAAGTCCTGGAACACTATACCCATGCGCCGCCGCACGGCTGGAATGGCCCGGCGCGGCAGGGAGGTGACGTCGTCACCGAACAGGCGCAGCCTGCCGGTTGTCGGCCGTTCGACCAGGGTCAGGAGCTTGAGCAGCGATGATTTTCCAGCACCCGACGGGCCGGTAAGGAAGTGGAAAGAGCCGCGCGGCAGAATGAGGTTGATGTCCCGAAGCACACCGGGCGCGTCCGTATAGCCGAAACCCACGCTCTCAAGGCGGACGGTGGCGGCAACGGACTCGGTTTCGGCGGTGCGGCGGGGCGATTCGGGCATAGTTTACTTATGGGATCGGGGCGGAATGTCGCCTCGACGGGAGGGGGCTCAACGCCTCGCAGTCAGACCACATGATACTGACCTGCCCGTCCTGCGCCACCAGCTATTTCACCCCCGACGATGCAATCGGACCGGGCGGACGCCGCGTGCGCTGCAAGAGCTGCAGCCATGTCTGGCACGCCAGCGCCGATGAACCCCTGGAATTGAACGCCGCTACGATCCTGATCGCCGATTCGGAACAGGCCGCTATCACCGCCGCCACGCCCGAACCGGTACCTGCTCCAGCCGAAGCCGCCGGCTTCGGCAAGCGCGACGACGCGGCGGAAACCCTGGCCGAGACTCCCGCCCCCGAGCTGCCCAAGGCCTTCCGGGCCCGGGCCGAGCAACAGCGTCGCCTGCGCCGGGCCGCCGCCCATGGCGCGGTCTGGGCCGGGATCGCCTCGGCCTTTGTCGCCCTGCTGACCGCCGGATGGCTGTTCCGGGTCGAGGTGGTCGAACTGTATCCCCGTGCCGCCGCCGCCTATGCCGCCGTCGGCTCGCCGGTCAATCCGACCGGACTGGAGTTCGAGGCCATCACCGCCCGGGCCGCACCGGGTGCGCCCGACCGGGTTCTGGTGTCGGGGGCCCTGCGCAACGTCCGTTCGGACGAGATTGTTGCCCCGCCGGTGCGTCTGGCCCTGCTGGATGCTCACGGGGCCGAGATCGGCCATGCCGTGGTGCGGATCGACGCCGCCCCGGTCCTGCCGGGCAAGGTCCAGGGTTTTGCCGTGCTGATCGCCGATCCGGGCAGCAAGGCCGCCGGCGTTGACGTGATCTTCCAGTCGCCTGAGGTGGCCCGCCGTCCTGCTCCCGCGCCAACGTCTCATGCCGAACCGGCCCATCCGGCTCCGCGTCCCCTGCCGACGGCGGACGAGGGGGGTCTGCGTCCGGCCCTGGCACCGGTGCCGGAACCCGGCGACCTGCACCCCGTCGATGCTGTGCCTGTCCATGCTCCGGCCCTCGACACGACCGGTCACGAGGCGGTATCCGCCTCCCATCATGGCTGATGACCCCCAGGCCGCACCGGCCACCCCGACCGTTCTGCTGCCCGAATCCGAGATTCAGCGCATCGTTGCCGATCTGGCCGCGCGCATCGCGCCGGTGATCGATGACGAGACCGTCGCCGCCGTCCTGCTGACCGGCGGCCTGTGGTTCGCTGCCGACCTGACCCGGGCACTGGCGCGGGTCGGCCGCAACGTCCGTTTCGATGCCCTGTGGCTGGCCTCCTACGGCGACTCACAGACCAGCCGCGGCAAGATCGACGTCTATGCCCCCTATCAACGCCCCATCGCCGGTCGCCGGGTGCTGATCCTCGACGATGTGTTCGACACCGGCCTGTCGCTGGCCGAGGCGGTCCGCATCACCCGCGAGGCCGGGGCGGCCGAGGTGCTGACCTGTGTCTTCGCCAAAAAGCCCTGGCCCCTGCCGCGCGCGCCCGAGCCGGACTTCGTCGGCTGGGACGCCCCCAACCGTTTCCTCGTCGGCTATGGCCTCGACAATGCCGGGGCCCTGCGTGGCCTGCCGGACATCTGCGCCCTCGACTGAACGCCCGCGGCACCAACCTTCGGGGGAGGCGCGACCGTCAGGACGGGTGACGTGCCCGAGCGGCGGCGCTAAACCATCGGCAGGGAGACACGCACCATGACGACTCGCGCCAATGCGCCCCACTACCAGTCCGGCTTCGGCAACCATTTCGCCACAGAGGCGGTGACCGGAGCGCTGCCCGAAGGGCAGAATTCGCCGCAGAAGGCCCCAATGGGCCTGTATGCCGAACAGCTGTCAGGCACGGCCTTCACCGCCCCGCGCGCCGAGAACCGGCGCAGCTGGCTGTACCGCCTGCGACCCTCGGCCCAGCATCCGGCCTATAGCCCCTTCCCCCAGGGACGGCTGCGCTCGGCCCCCTTTACCGAGGCTGAGCCCAATCCCAACCGCATGCGGTGGGACGCCTTGACGATGCCGGATACCCCGACCGACTGGATCGAGGGGCTGATCACCTATGGCGGCACCGGTGACGCCGAGGCTCTGAACGGCATCGGCATCCACCTGTATGCGGCGAACCGGTCGATGGTCGACCGGGTCTTCTACGACGCCGACGGCGAACTGCTGATCGTGGTGCAGTCGGGTGATCAGACCTTTGTCACCGAGATGGGCCGGATCGCGGCCCGGCCCGGCGAGATCGTTGTCATCCCGCGTGGGGTGCGATTCCGCGTCGAATGCGACGGGCCGATCCGGGGCTATGTCTGCGAGAACTACGGCGCGGCCTTCCGCCTGCCGGACCTGGGCCCGATCGGCTCCAACGGCCTGGCCAACCCGCGCGACTTCCTGACCCCGGTCGCGGCCTTTGAGGATGTCGATCGCCCGACCGAATGCGTACAGAAATACGCCGGACGGCTGTGGACCACGACCTTCGACCACAGCCCGCTGGACGTGGTCGCCTGGCACGGCAATCTGGTGCCGTACAAATATGATTCGGCGCGGTTCAACACGATCGGCACGGTCAGCTATGACCATCCGGACCCGTCGATCTTCACCGTCCTGACCTCGCCCAGCGACACGCCGGGCACGGCCAACTGCGACTTCGTCATCTTCCCGCCGCGCTGGATGGTGGCCGAGCACACCTTCCGGCCGCCGTGGTTCCATCGCAATGTGATGAGCGAGTTCATGGGGCTGGTGACCGGCGAATATGATGCCAAGGAGGGTGGCTTCGCCCCCGGCGGGGCCAGCCTGCACAATTGTATGAGCGGCCATGGCCCGGACCAGGCCAGCTATGACAAGGCGGTCTCGGCCGACCTCAAACCGGTGAAGATCGACAACACCCTGGCCTTCATGTTCGAGACCCGGCTGCCGATCCGCACCACCCGCTGGGCCCAGACCTCGCCGCTGATGCAGCTGGATTATGATGAAGTCTGGACCGGTTTCGCCAAGGGAGACGTGACATGAGCCTGCGCCTGATGATGGTGGCCGCCGCCCTGTTGCTGACGGCCTGCGCGCCGGTGGTCCCGATGCCCGACGGTCCCGTCATGACGGAGACCCCCACCGCCGCTGCCTGTGCGGCGCGCGGGGGTCAGCTGCAACCGGTCGGCCGGATGCAGAGCCTGCAGTGCGTGATCAAATACGCCGACGCCGGCAAGCGCTGCACCGATGGTGATGACTGCCTGGGCGACTGCCGGATCGAGGACATGGCCGCCCGCCCGCAGATGGGCGCGCCGGCCGTCGGCCAGTGTCAGGCCAGCAGTGACCGCTTCGGCTGTTTCACCACGGTCGAGAACGGTCGGGCCGAGGCCACGCTCTGCATCGACTGACCGGGTGCATCCAACAACGATCGGGATCCGTTTCTGAACCATGACCCTGATCGAAATCGTCGCCCTTCTGTCCGTGAACCTGGCCCTGATTCTCGGGGTGATGACGGCCCTGTGGCTGGTCTCGCTCAAGGTTCGCGATGTCAGTTTCATCGACGGCGTCTGGCCGCTGGCCATGCTGTTTCTGGCGCTGGTGACCTGGCCGCGGGTCGATGGCGACCCCGCACGCAAGGCCCTGTTGCTGGGGATTGTCACGCTGTGGGCCGTGCGGCTGGCCTGGCACCTGCTGCGGCGCTGGCGCGCTAACGGGGCCGATGCTCGCTATGTCGCCATTCTCAAGGATCGCCGCGAAAAAGGCTGGGGCTTCGGCAAGACGGCCCTGCTCATGGTCTTCCTGCCCCAGGCGGTCCTGGCCTGGCTGACGTCCTTGCCGGTGCAGCTGGGTCAGGTTTCGGCGACCCCGCCGCTGGGCCTGATCGCGGCGGCTGGCATCGTCCTGGCCATCGTCGGACTGATATTCGAGACGGTCGGCGATGCCCAGCTGTCGGCCTTCAAGACGGACCCGGCCAACAAGGGCAAGGTGTTGGACACCGGCCTGTGGCGCTATACCCGCCATCCCAACTATTTCGGCGACGCCTGTGTCTGGTGGGGGCTGTGGCTGATCGCGGCCGAAAGCGGCGCGATCGGACTGTGGTCGATCATCGGGCCGATCTTCCTGACCTTCACCCTGACCCGATGGTCGGGCATCGGTATCACCGAAAAGGCGACCCACCGCTCGCGGCCCGGCTATGCCGACTATGTCGCCCGCACCAGCGCCTTCATTCCCTGGCCGCCGAAGGCTGGCTGACCGCGCCCTATACGGAAAACCCCCGCCGCGTGTGCGACGGGGGCTGACCGGCCTGAAGGTCGCCGGGGGTCATGGGGCCCCGGCTGTTCCGGCTTATTGGCCGTCGTTGGCCATGCTGGGCGAGGTGTTCGGCGTGTTTTCGGTGGTCATGCCACCGTCAGCGTTGCCGGCTTCCTGCTCGATGCGGTCGGCCTCGGCGTTCAGGGCGGTTTCCTGGGCTTCGGTCGGCGCGGCAGCGGCCTGCGCTTCCAGGGCGTCGGCCTGGGCCTCGGCCTGCTTGTCGGCGGCGCTTTCGCCGCAGGCGGCGAGCCCGGCGACAGCGAAGGTGGCGGCGGCGGCGATGATCAGTTTACGCATGGTGTATCCCTTCCTATGTGGAGATCGGGAAACGTCGCGGCTCGAAAACGGTTCAATTTTCGATCACACAAATTTGCGGTCGATCAGTCCAGATCGTCGAAATCGTCGAACGCCACCCGCCCGGCACCCAGCAGCGCCGCGTGTTTGTGCAGGATCACATGGGTCGGAATGGCCGCCATATAGTCCTGGAACCGGCCCTTGCGCTCGAACCGTTCCCGGAACGGGCTGACCTGCAGGAAGGGCAGGATCCGCGGCGCGATTCCCCCGGCGATATAGACCCCGCCGCGCGCCCCGGTGGTCAGGGCGATGTCTCCGGCCACGGCCCCGAGGATGGCGCAGAAGCGGGCCAGGGTCGCCCCGCACGGACTGTGGCGATCGGCCAGGGCGCGTTCGGTGATCGTGGCTGGGTCGTCGACATGGCTCTCGCGGCCGTCGATCTCGGCCAGGGCCTTGTGCAGGTTCAGCAGGCCCGGACCGCAGATCAGCCGCTCGATCGAGACGCGGTCATAGCGCCGTCGCAGGATGCGCAGCACCTCGTCCTCGACCGGATCGCCCGGCGCGAAACAGACGTGGCCGCCCTCGCTCGGCATGGCCATCTGCTTGCCGTGGACGTCGCGGATCAGGGCCGAGACGCCGAAGCCGGTGCCGGGGCCCAGCACCGCCAGGGTGGCGTGCGGGTCGCCCGCGTTCGGTCCGCCCAGCGAGGCCAGCTCGTCCGGGGCCACGATCGGCGCGCCCCAGGCCAGGCCCTCGAAATCATTGATCAGACGGATCGGGTTCAGACCCAGTTCGCCCAGTTCGCGTTCCGACACCCGCCACGGCGAATTGGTCAGATCGATCTCGCCGTCGGTGACCGGTCCGGCCACGGCGATGACGCCACCGCTCGGCTTGACCTTGCAGCCGTCGAGGAAGGCCGCGACCCCGGCCAGGAAGGTCGGGAAGCGGTGGGCCGGATAGCTCTCGACCCGGTCCAGCACCGGCAGGCCGTCGACCAGATGAACGGTGGCGAACCGGGCATTGGTGCCGCCGACGTCGCCGACCAGAAGGGTGGGGGCGCTCATGCGTCCACCGCCGCATTGACCCAGTTGGGATCGGACACGTCCCGAATCTCGGGCTTGCCGCCGCCGTGCAGGCCGGTGAAACAGACCGAGGCTCCCTGTTCGGCCGGACTGACCCCGGCGCGAAAGGCTCCGAACAGTTCGCGGCCATAGCCCCAGTCCTGGGACTCGGTCGGCCGGGCTCGTTTGCGGGCCATCAGTTCATGCATCTCGATACGGATATGCAGTTCGCCGGTCTCGGCATCGACCCGGATCACATCGCCGTCGCGGACATAGGCCAACGGCCCGCCGTCGAGGGCTTCGGGGGTGACGTGGATGGCGGCCGGGGTCTTGCCCGAGGCCCCCGACATGCGGCCGTCGGTGACCAGGGCAACCTTGAAGCCGCGGTCCTGCAGCACGCCCAGACCCGGTGACAGGCTGTGCAGTTCTGGCATGCCGTTGGCGCGCGGGCCCTGGAAGCGGACCACGGCGATGCCGTCATGATCCAGTTCGCCGGCCTTGAACGCAGCGAGGAAACCTTCCTGGCTGTCGAACACCCGGGCCGGGGCCTCGACGATGCGGTGCTGTGGCTTGACCGCCGAGACCTTGATCACGGCCCGGCCCAGATTGCCTTGCAGCAGACGCAGGCCGCCTTCGTGGTCGAACGGGTCCGAAGCGGGCCGCAGGATGGTGGTGTCGAGACTCTCGGCCACGCCGTCGCGCCAGACCAGCTTGCCGTCTTCCATGACGGGCTCCTGGAAATAGGGGGCGATCCCCTTGCCCATCACCGTGATGACGTCAGAATGAATATGGCCGGACCGGGCCAGTTCACGCGTGACGAACGCCACGCCACCGGCCGCCTGGAAGGCGTTCACATCGGCGGTGCCGTTCGGATAGATTCGTGTCAGCAACGGGGTCACCGACGACAGCTGATCCATGTCGGTCCAGTCGATGATGATCCCCGCCGCCCGGGCCATGGCCACCAGATGGATGGCGTGGTTGGTCGAGCCGCCCGTGGCCAGCAGGGCAACGATGCCGTTGACGATGGATTTCTCGTCGATGACGTCGGCCATCCGGCTCTTGCCGGTGCGGGCCAGTTCGACCGCCCGCTGCGCCGCCGCCGCCGTAAGGGCGTCGCGCAGACCCGTGTCGGGATGGACGAAGGCGGTCGAGGGCAGGTGCAGCCCCATCAACTCCATCATCATCTGGTTCGAATTGGCCGTGCCGTAGAAGGTGCAGGTCCCCGGCGAATGGTAGGAGGCGATCTCCGTTTCCAGCAGGGTGGCGCGATCGACCTTGCCCTGGGCGTACTCCGCCCGGACCAGAGCCTTTTCGGCATTGGGAATGCCCGAGGGCATCGGGCCGGCCGGGGCAAAGATGACCGGCAGGTGGCCGAAGGCCAGGGCCCCCATGAACAGGCCGGGCACGATCTTGTCGCAGACGCCCAGACACATGACGGCGTCGAAGGCGTCGTGGGTCAGACCGATACCGGTCGACATGGCGATGACGTCGCGGCTGAACAGCGACAACTCCATTCCGGGGCGGCCCTGGGTGACGCCGTCGCACATGGCGGGCGTGCCGCCGGCGACCTGGGCCGTAGCCCCGACCTCGCGCACGGCGTCGCGGATCACCTGGGGGAAACGTTCGAACGGCTGATGGGCCGACAACATGTCATTGTAGGCGGTGATGACGCCAAGGTTGGGCTGGGTCCCGGACATGGCGGTCAGCTTGTCCTTGATCGGGGCACCGGCGAAGGCGTGGGCCCAGTTGGCACAGCTCAGCTTGGCCCGGCCGACGTCCGAACTTCCGGCGGCGTTCATGCGGCGCAGATAGTCGGCGCGGGTGGCACGACTGCGGTCAATAATGCGCGCGGTGACACCGGCAACGACGGGATGAATCTTGGGTTTGGCAGCGGCCATCAGGCAGTCTCCGTCCACAGGACCTGAAGCGGGACCCCGGCTTCAATCAAGGCAGCGATCGGCCGGGTCGCCGGGTCGCCGACGGCCTCGCTCTCGAACACCGCCCGCTTGGCGTCACCGGTCAGGGCCAGGATGACCCGTTCGGCTCTCACCAGATACGGCAGGTTGATCGACAGGCGCTCCATCGACGGAGCGGCCCCGTCGCGTCCGGCCGGGACACCCAGAACGGTCGGCTGCAGGTGCGGGCTGAGCAGGCTTTCCAGCGTCGGGCTGCCGGGGAACATCGAACAGATGTGTCCGTCCTCGCCCATGCCCAGCAGCACGACGTCGATGCCGCCGATCTCGGCCCCCAGGGCCTTGGCGGCGATCAGGGCCGAGCGGTCAACGGTGATCGACGGGTGAAACAGGGGCACGAACCGGGCGGCCGCGGCCGGGCCGGTCAGCAGGGTCCGCTTCAGCAGGCGCGCATTGGAGTCCGGGGACGTCTCGGGGACATAGCGTTCGTCGATCAGGGTGACGGCGATCTTCGACCAGTCGAGGGCGGATTCGGACATGGCCCGGTAGATCGGCTTGGGCGTCGAGCCGCCCGATCCGGCGAACACGGCCCGGCCGCGCGCCTTGACCGAGGCGGCGAGTCCGTCGGTCAGCTTGGTGGCGCAGGCTTTGGCCCAGCTCTTGCCATCCGCGAAGGTCTCGATGGTGGGGATCACAGGCGTCGTCCGGATCGGGTAGAGGGCAGGCGGGCGTCAAACATCATTCTTGTTCCAGGCCCGACCGGTATCGGTCAGCAGCTTGCGCGCCGAGGCCGGACCCCAGGTACCGGCGGCATAGGGCTCCAGCCGCACGGCGGCCCCGGCCCAGGCGCGGGATACATCGTCGACCCATTCCCAGGCCTTTTCGGCCTCGTCACGGCGCACGAACAGGGTCGAGTCCCCGGCCATGGCATCGAGCAGCAACCGCTCATAGGCGATGCGGCGGCGCGGCGCGGCCTCGCCCTTGCCGTCCACTCCCCATGACAGGGACATGCGGATCGGCTGAAGTTGCATGCGCAGGTCGAGGCCCGGACGCTTGTTCATCACGGTCAGGGAAATGTCCTCGTCCGGCTGAAGTTCAATCACCAGCCGGTTATCGCTGACGTCGCCGCGGGTATCGTCGCGCCCGAAGATCGAATGGGGCACGGCCTTGAACTGGATGACGATCTCGGTGCGCTTCTCCTTCAGCCGCTTGCCGGTGCGCATGAAGAAGGGCACCCCGGCCCAGCGCCAGTTGTCGATATTGGCGCGGATGGCGACGAAGGTTTCGGTGTCCGAGGGCTGGCCGCGATCTTCGCTGTAGCTGGCGGCCGGGGCACCATCGACCGTGCCGGCGATATACTGGCCGCGCACGGTGACGGTCTCGGCCTCCTCCGGCGTGATCGGGCGCAGCGAGCGCAGCACCTTGACCTTCTCGTTGCGCACCGAGTCCGGGTCCAGATCCGACGGCGGCTCCATGGCCACGAGGCAGAGAAGCTGCAGCATGTGGTTCTGGACCATGTCCCGCAGTGCGCCGTACTCGTCGTAATAGGGCCAGCGGTCCCCGACCCCGACGGTCTCGCCGATGGTGATCTGCACATGGTCGATGGTCAGGTTGTTCCACAGCGGCTCGAAGATGGTGTTGCCGAACCGCAGGGCGATCAGGTTCTGGACCGTCTCCTTGCCGAGGTAGTGATCGATGCGGAAGACCTGGTCCTCAGTGAAGGCCCGGCGCACGGCCTCGTCGATCTCGAGGAAGGACTCCAGGTCGCGACCGACAGGCTTTTCGATGACGATGCGCGAACGCGGCCCGGCCAGTCCGGCCTCGGCCATGGCATCGACGATATGGCCGAACAGCGAGGGGGACACGGCGAGGAAGGAGGTCAGATCCTCATCATCCCCCAGTCGGGTCTTCAGTGTCTTCAGGCTCTCGGCTTTCGTGGCGTCGACCGCCAGATAGTCGAGACGGACGGCCAGCCGGTCCCAGCTGGCCGGGTCCCAGCCGCCGTCGGCCCGGGCCCGCGCCTCGACCGCCTGACGCGAGCGGGCGACGTATTCGGGCACGGTCTCTTCGCTGCGGGCGGCGGCGATGATCTTCAGTCCGTTCGGCAGCAGGCCGTCGCGCTCGAGGAAGTAGAGCGAGGGCAGCAGCATCCTCATGGCCAGGTCGCCGCCGCCGCCGAAGAGAACCAGTGCCGCCATTGATCGTGTCGCTTCCCGTCAAATTCGCTTGTGGTTCAGTGTTTGGCCGCTTCGGCCCTTTGAGCCAACACGTTGAGGACGTCCTGAAACACCAAGTTACGCGACCGAAGCAGGACCAGCAGATGATAGATCAGGTCGGCCGCCTCTGAACACACCTCCTCGTCGGGCCCGGCCGCCCCGGCCAGGGCGGTCTCGACACCTTCCTCACCGACCTTTTGTGCGACCCGTTTGGGGCCTTCGGCCAGAAGGCGGGCCGTCCAGCTGGTGGCCGGGTCGGCGGCGGCGCGTTCAGTGATCGTCTGCTCCAGCCGCGCGATCCGGCCCAGACCCGGCGCATCGGTGTCGCCGAAACAGCTGATGGTGCCCAGATGGCAGGCGGGCCCCGTCGGCCGCACGGCCAGCACCAGGGCGTCGCGGTCGCAGTCCGGGGTGATCATCACCACCGTCTGCCGGTTGCCCGAGGTCTCGCCCTTGCGCCAGCGCCGGCCCCGCGAGCGCGAGAAGAAGGTGGCCTCGCCGGACGCGATGGTCTCGTCGAGGGCGGCGCGGTCCATATAGGCCAGGGTCAGCACCTGCAGGGTGTCGGCATCCTGGACCACGACCGGGATCAGGCCGTCGCCCTTGGCGAAATCAAGCGTGTCGGGGTCGAGGGTCACAGCCGCATCTCCTGTCCGGCATCCGAGAGGAAGGTCTTCAGGTCGGGAATGGTCAGGATCCCGGTGTGGAACACGCTGGCGGCCAGGGCTCCCGACACGTCGGCGTCGCGGAACACATCGAGGAAATGCTGCGCTGATCCTGCCCCGCCTGAAGCGATCAGCGGAATGGTCAGCCGCGACCGGGCCTCGGCCAGTTGGGCGATATCATAGCCCGAGCGGACCCCGTCCTGATCGATACAGTTCAGCACGATCTCGCCGGCCCCCAGCGCCTGCGCCTCAACGATCCAGTCCATCGTGCGCCGACCGGCGGCACGGCGGGCGTCCGGATCGCCGGTGTATTTATGCACGACCCACTGCCCGGCCTCGAGACGGCTGTCGACGCCGACGACGACGCACTGGCTGCCCAGTCGCGCGGCCATGTCGGTGATCAGCTCGGGCCGCTCCAGGGCGGGCGAGTTGATCGAGACCTTGTCGGCTCCGTTGTCGAGGCAGCGGGCGGCCTGATCCACCGTGCGGATACCGCCGGCGACGCAGAACGGAATGTCCAGCAGCCGGGCGATGTCGCGCACCCAGCCATAGTCCAGCGTCCGCCCCTCGGGCGAGGCGGTGATGTCATAGAAGACCAGCTCATCGGCCCCCTGATCGCGATAGCGGGCGGCCAGATCGGCGGCGTCGCCCATGTCGACATGGCCCTCGAAGCGGACGCCCTTGACCACCCGGCCGTCCTTGACGTCGAGGCACGGAATGATGCGGCGCGCCGTCATGCCACCGCCCCGACCGCCTGGTCGACGGTGAACCGGCCTTCGTAAAGGGCGCGACCGATGATCGCCCCGTCGCAGCCGATGGCGGCCGCCTCGTTCAGGTCCGACAGCGCCGCGACCCCGCCCGACGCCTGCACCGCCAGATCGGGCCGGCGCCGGACGATCTGGCCCAGCAGGTCCAGATTGGGTCCGGTCAGCGCCCCGTCGCGTCCCACGTCCGTGACCAGCAGGTGCCGCGCCAGCGACGGCGGATAGCGATCCAGCGCGGCCCACAGATCGACCTCGGCGGCCTGGGTCCAGCCCTTCAGGGCCGGCACATAGCGGTCGCCGTCGGCCTTGACGTCGATGGCCAGGGTGATGCGATCCGGCCCGAAGCGGCGCAGCCAGTCGGCCACGGTCTCCGGCTGCGATACGGCCAGCGACCCGACCACGACCCGCGCCACCCCGGCGTCGATCAGGGCGGCGACGTCGTCGGCTGTTCGCACCCCCCCGCCGGACTGGATGCGGATGTCGACCGCCTTGGCCAGTTCGCCGATCAGGCCGTGCTGCACAGCGCGGCCGGCCTCGGCCCCGTCCAGATCGACGATATGGGCCCAGGTCGCGCCCGAGGCGGCGAAGCCGGTCAGCCGGGCGGCGGGGTTGTCGTCATAGCGGGTCACCTGGTCGAACCGACCGTGCATCAGCCGGACGCAGACCCCGTCACGCAGATCGATGGCGGGATAGACAATCATAGGGGCAGGTCCAGAAAATTCTGCAGGATGCGCGCCCCGGTCGCGGCCGAGCGCTCGGGGTGAAACTGGCAGCCCCAGCGGTTGCCGCTGCGCACCACGGCGGGCACGGCGGTGCCGTAGTCGGCGGTGGCCAAAGTGGCGTCGGTCACCGGGCAGACGAAGCCATGCACGAAATAGGCATAGTCGCCGTCGCTGACCCCGGTCAGCAACGGGTCGGGCTTCACGCCGTCCAGCCGGGTCCAGCCCATGTGCGGCACCGGCAGGTCGGGGCTACCTTCCAGTTTCCGCACCGCGCCGGGGATCAGGCCCAGCAGGTCGACCCCGCCACCTTCGTCACTGCGCGCGAACAGCAGCTGCTGTCCCAGACAGACTCCCAGCAGCGGCCGGGTAAATTCACGGATCGGTTCCCTCAGCCCCAGGGCCTCCAGCCGTGCCATCGCATAGGCCGCCGCCCCCACCCCGGGCAGGATCAGCCGCTCAGCCGCCGCGATCCGGTCGGGGTCATCGGTGATGACCACCGACGCCCCCAGCCGCTCCAGCGCGAACTGGACCGAGGCAGTATTGCCGGCCCCGTAGCCGACAACGGTGACCGTGCTCACAACACCCCCTTGGTGGAGGGGATGGCGTCGCCCTCGACGCGAATGGCCTGGCGCAGGGCGCGTCCGAAGGCCTTGTAGACGGCCTCGGTCTTGTGATGGTCGTCGTCACCGGTGACCGTCACATGGATGGCCGCCCCCAGATGTTCGGCCAGCGAGCGGAACACATGGGCGGTCAGGTCGGTGCGATAGTCGCCGATGAAGGGGGTGTCGAACGTGCCCTCGAACACCGGATAGGGGCGGCCCGACAGGTCGATCGACACGGCCGCCCGGGCCTCGTCCATCGGCAGGACAAAGCCGTAGCGGGCGATGCCGCGCCGCTCGCCCAGCGCCTGTTTCAGCGCCTGGCCCAGGGCGATGGCGCTATCCTCGATCGTGTGGTGCGGATCGGTGTGCAGGTCGCCCTCGCAGGCCAGCCGCAACGAGAATCCGCCGTGGGCCGCGACCTGTTCCAGCATATGATCGAAGAAGCCGACGCCGGTATGGATGGCGACCGGCCCGGTGGCGTCGAGGTCGACCACACAGACGATCCGCGTCTCCTTCGTATCGCGCACGGCCTCGCCGGTACGCGCGGCCCGGCGCGGGGCCGGACCCACGCCCAGGGCGGTTAGCAGCCGGTCATTGTCCTCCGGCCGGATGGAGACCGGCAGCCGGAGCCGGTCGCCGGACCGGTCGGCCATCACCCCGAATTTTTCCAGCGCGGCAACGGTCTCATCGGGGTCACCCGGCCGCACCATCACGATCGGCCCGACACCGGACTCGACCGCCATCACCCGGCCCAGGGCCGCGGCGACCCGCTCGCGCTCGCGCCGGACCGTGGCGATCCGGCCGGTGGTCTCGACCATCCGCGACGGATCCAGCGCCTGCAGCGCCAGCCGCACCGAGGGCTCGGGCAGGGCATAGGGCTCCAGCATCGCGGCCAGCCGGGCCAGCGTCTGCGGTTGGGCCAGGGCCGCCCCGATCCGCGCGCCCGCCAGACCATAGGCCAGCGACAGGCTGCGCAGCACCACCAGATTGGCGTGATCGCTGACAACCTCTACGGCCGACGCGGCGTCCGAAAACTCGATCAGCCCCTCATCCACCACCAGCAGGGCCGGGGCGACGCGTTCGGCCATTTCCGCCACCGCCTCGGGCGAGCCGAGGGCGCGGATGACCACGGCCCCGGTCTCAACCGCGGCGCCGGGGCGCGCATAGATCGCCGCCAGACCGGCATAGGGCTGGGCGTCGGGCGCGCTGACGCCCTGACCTTCCCGGGCGGCCAGACGCCAGACCAGTTCCAGCCCGTGTGACAGGCCACGCACCGGCAGCACCTGCTCGACCGGCCGGCCATAGATCTGGGCCATCCGGACGGCCAGGGCCTGCGGATCGGCCGGGTAACGGTCCAGACCACCACCATCGGAGACCAGCGGGGCAAAGGGGGCGGGCAGGTTGATCATGATGCGCACCTCAGGTCGGCGGCCCGGGCATGGGCCTCCAGACCCTCCAGCCGCGCCAGCCGGGCGGCGACGGGCGACAGGGCCGCGGCCCCGGCGACGGTGACCCGCTGCACCGACATCGTGGTCATGAAGCTGGCCGTGGTGATCCCGCCCAGGGTCCGGGCCCCGCCGTCTGTCGGCAGGACGTGGCTGGGCCCGGCGGCATAGTCGCCCAGGGTCTCGGCGGCGCAGTTGCCGACAAAGACGGCCCCGGCGGCCGATATCTGCGCCACCAGATCCTCGGGGTTTTCGGTCTGCAGCGACAGGTGTTCAGGGCCATAGCGGTTGGACACGGCACAGGCCTCCGCCAGATCGCGCACCTTGATGGCCCGGGCCTCGGACAGGGCGGCGCGGGCGATGTCGGCGCGGGGCAGGGACGGCAGCTGGGCCTCGACCTCCTCAAGGATGGCCGCGATGGCGGCCTTGCTGTCGGACACCAGAATGACCTGGGCGTCGGGATCATGCTCGGCCTGGCTCAACAGATCAGCGGCCACGATGACCGGATCGGCCGCCAGATCGGCGATAACCAGAAGCTCGGACGGTCCGGCCGGCATGTCGACAGCAGGGCCGCCGGGCAGGGCGGCAGCCTGACGCTTGGCTTCGGCCACCCAGGCGTTGCCGGGGCCGAACAGCTTGTCACACGGCTCGATCTCGCCGTCGTCCAGCGTGACCCCGAAGGTCAGGGCGGCGATGGCCTGGGCCCCGCCGATCAGCCACAGGGCATCCAGCCCGCCCTCGGCCGCGGCCAGGATCATCGCGGGGTGCGGCTCGCCGTCCTTCGACGGTGGGGTCACGGCGACGCGACGCTCCACCCCGGCGGCGGCGGCCGGAATGGCCAGCATCAGCAGGGACGAAAACAGCGGGGCCGACCCGCCCGGCGCATACAGGCCGGCCGAGCCGATCGGCCGCCACACCAGCTGGGAGCGGACGCCGGGCGTGGTCTCGATGATGGCCGTATCGACCGGCACCGTCAGCTGGTGGAACACCCGCACATTGGCGGCGGCCATGGTGATGGCCCGCGTGTCGGCGGGCGACAGCCGGTCCCGGGCGGCGGCCACGGTATCGGGTGTGATGGCGATGCGGCGGGGGGTGGCCCCGTCCAGCTTCAGGCTCCAGTCAGTGACGGCGGCACCGCCCCGGGTCTGGACGTCGTCGAAGATGGCGCGCACCCCGTCGGCGACGCGCGTCTCGGTGCGGCGCTGCGGCCGGGCCAGGGCGACGCGGCGACCGTCGGCGTCGAGGGAAGACCAGTCGATCAGCCGCATCACATCATCTTCTCGATCGGCAGGACCAGGATGGCCGAGGCCCCGGCCGCCTTCAGCTTCTCCAGCGTCTCCCAGAACACGGCCTCCTGACACACGGCGTGGACGGCGACCGCATCGTCGCGTCCCGACAGGGGCATGACCGTCGGCGATCCGGCGCCGGGCAGGATGGCGGTGATCGCGTCCAGTGCCGAGCGCGGTGCGTTCAGCATCACATATTTGGCCCCCTGCGAGGACACCACGCCGCTCATCCGCTCGATGATACTGTCCAGCAGGTGCTGCAGGCCGGGCTCCGGCGGCTGGGGCGCGCGGATCAGCACCGCCTCGCTTCCAAACACGGTTTCGCGCGCCATCAGGCCGTTGGCCTCCAGCGTCGCGCCGGTCGAGACCAGATCACAGATCGCCGCCGCCAGCTTCAGCCGCGGCGCGACCTCGACCGCGCCACGCATGACCACGATGTCGGCCTTGATGTTCTGGTCATCCAGATACCGCCGAAGGATCTTGGGATAGGAGGTGGCGATGCGCAGCCCCTCCAGCGAGGCGGGCCCGGCATAGTCCAGCGTCGGCGGCACGGCCAGTTTCAGCGTGCAGCGCCCGAAGCCCAGCGGCATGATTACCTCGGCGGTCGGGCCGCCGTTGCGCGCCTCCTCCAGCACATTCTCGCCGACGATGCCCAAGTCACAGACGCCGTCGGCGACGAAGGTGGGAATGTCGTCATCACGCACCCGCAACAGGTCGATCGGATAGTTCTCGACCCGGTACAGCAGGTCGTTATTGCCCTTGACCACGCGCAGGCCCGCGTCGCGGACCAGGTCGAGGCTGCGGTCGGCCAGGCGGCCGGATTTCTGCACGGCGATACGCAGTCGCCCTTGAACGGTACTCATGATGGGAAGCTCAGGCTTTCGTTTTCAATCGGTCCAGCACAAGGCGGTAGCCCTGATGCTGCATGTCCTTGAGGAAGCGGGCGACGCGGACGACGGTGGTCGGACTGGCCCCCGCGGCCAGGGCGATCTCGCGATAGGATTGCGCCTGTTGATCCAGCAGCCGCGCCACCGCCCATCGCTCCGCGAAGGCCCGCAGTTCCGACGGCGTGCACAGGTCGGACAGAAAGGCATCGACCTCCTCGCGCGTGCGCAGCGACAGCAGCGCCTCATACAGGGCGATGCGGTCGTCGGCGGCCTTGTTCAGGGCCTTCGGGGACGGGGTGTCGGTCATAATGCGTTCCACTATGCTGTAACGGTGGTACGGTCAAGAGGTTCTGGCCCGGGGGCTCTGGGACAAGGGCCAGGAAGTCGCTATTGCCGGTCCCATGACCAAGGTTCTGATCATCGGTGCCGGCCATGCCGGGGGTTCCGTCGCGGCCCTGCTGCGCCAGTACGGCCATGAGGGGCCGGTCGTTCTGGCAGGGGCCGAGGCCTCGCCACCCTATCAGCGCCCGCCCCTGTCAAAGGCCTGGCTGAAGGGTGAGGCGACGGGCGACGACCTGCTGCTGCGCCCGGTCAGCTTCTATGCCGAACACGACATCACCCTGCGTACCGGGACCACGGCGACGGCGATCGACCGGGGCGAGAAGCGGGTGCGGTTCGCCGACGGCAGCGAGGAAGCCTATGACATCCTCGTACTGGCCACCGGCTCGACGGCGCGCAAACTGACCCTCGCCGGTGCGGACCGGCCCGACCTGCTGGAGCTGCGGACGCTGGAGGATGCCGAGCAGCTGAAGGCTGCGCTGCGGCCGGGCGCGCGACTGGTCATCGTCGGCGGTGGCTATGTCGGGCTGGAGGCGGCGGCGTCGGCTCGGGCCCTTGGCACCGAGGTGGTGGTGCTGGAACGGATGGACCGGGTTCTGGCGCGGGTGGCGTCCGAGACCCTGTCGACCTTCTTCACCGCTCTGCACCGGACCCATGGCGTCGATATCCGCACCGGGGTCGAGGTCACGGCCTTCGAGGACGGCGGCGTGCGGCTGGTTGACGGCTCACAGGTGGCGGCGGACGTGGTGCTGGTCGGGGTGGGGGGGCTGGCTTGCGACGGCCTGGCGCGCGCGACGGGTCTGGTCTGCGACAATGGCGTGGTGGTCGATGAGACCGCGCGGACCTCGGACCCGGCTATCTATGCCGTCGGCGACATGACCTTGCGGCCCCTGCCGGTGCACGGGGGGTGGATGCAGCGGCTGGAAAGCGTGCCCAATGCCCTGGAACAGGCCAAACAGGTCGCCGCCGCCATAACCGGCCGCCCCGCCCCCGTGCCCGAGGTGCCGTGGTTCTGGTCGGACCAGTATGAGATCAAGCTGCAGATCGCCGGCCTGCCCCACGACGCTGACCGCCAACTGGTGCGCGGTGATCCGGCCACCGGAACCTTCGCGGTCTTTCATCTGAACGGCGACCGGATCGTCTGTGTCGAGGCGGTCAACGCGCCGGCCGAATTCATGGGCGGACGGCAGCTGATCGCGCGGGCCTCCCCGGTCGATCCGGTGAAGTTGGTCGATCCCTCCGTCTCGATGAAGGCGGTGGCGCTCTAGCCGATCCAGTCCATCGGGGGGCTCGCAGACCTACCAGGTCAGACGCAGGCCCATCGTCACGCTTCGCGGCGGGCCGAACCCGGTGACGCCGGTCGCCGTCTGCGCCACCTCGACATCGGCATCGAACAGGTTGTCAGCCGCCAGCCACAGGGCGGTGCCCGGCCCCAGAATCCAGTCGGCCCGCAGGTCCAGAGTCGTCGCCGGGGCCAGGGTCCGACTGTTCAGATCATCGTCGAAGCGACGGCTTTCGTAGTGGAGGGCACCGGACAGCATCAGCCGGTCAGAGGCCTGCCAGTCCAGCCCGGCGGTGGCGCTCCAGATCGGGGCCTGGGCCGGACGCAGGCCGGTCAGTTGCGGTGCCTGATCGCCGCCGTCGAGACGGGCGTCCGTGACCGACAGCGCCGATCTGAACCTCAGCCCTCTCGACAGCTGTCGCTCGCCGGTCAGCTCCAGCCCGGTTGCGGTGACGGTCCCGGCGTTCTGCCGCTGACGCAGGACTCCGCCGGCGGGGACGAACCCGGCCCGGGGGAAGGTCGCCGGACCGACACCGATGGTGACATTGACGATGGCGTCATCGATCACATTGCGGAACAGGGTGACGGTCCAGCCGCCGTCTTGTCCGGTACGGGACAGACCCGCCTCGATGCCGGTCAGTCGCTCGGGGACCAGGGCGGCATTGGCCTCGGTCAGGTCATTGCCGACGCGGAACGGGCGATACAACTCGTTCAGGGTCGCCGGACGGAAGCTGGAATAGGCGGCCGCCCGGACCCCGTAGTCCTGTCCCAGGTCGCGACGGGCGGCAAAGCGGGCGCTGGTCACTGTGCCGGATCGGTCGATCTCGGTCTCGTCGAGGGTGGGCAGGCCGGTGGTCAGGTCGCGTTCCAGACGATAGCCGTTCCGGCTGGTCCAGTGATCAAGCCGGAGCCCACCGGCCAGCAGCCAGTCGCCGCCGGTCCAGGCCCCTTCTCCGTAGGCACCGGCCACGGTGGTTTCGCCACCGGCGGTGCGACTGCGGGTGAAGCCTGCCCCGAGGTTGCGCGATCGTTCGTTGGTCCCGCCCTCGGCGTTGCGGGCATCCAGCCCCAGTTCCCACTCCAGCCGTCCGCCGGCGACGGACAGGCCGGTGCGGCGCAGGGCGGCATTGACGCCGCGGCCCGTAGCCGGAGTGTGGAACTGGTCATTGGCGGCCGTCGTCGTGCTGCGGTCCGCGGCGACGGCGACGAAGCTGTTGGTCAGATTGCTGCGCGACTGCCAGGCCTGCAGGTGCCAGCCCGGACGGTCGGCGGTGGGCTGGCGTGCGAGGGTGGCGCTGAGACTGGTGCCGGAGGCATTGGCGCGCGCGCCGGCCAGCCCGGAACCGCGATCCTCTTCGTACGCGGAGGCCCGAACGGACAGGGCGACATCCCCGAACGGCACATCGGCCCGAAGCGCGCCGCTGCGGGCGTCAAGGTCCAGCGGCGTGTCGGCCGCGCCGGCCTGGTTGCCACGAACCGGAATGTAGCCGTCACTCACGTCATAAAGGCCTGAGGCGACCAGTCGCACAGGGCCGAGGTCCGCACTCGCAGATCCGGCGACCCGTTCACCGCCCCGGCTCGACACGCCGGCGTCCAGAACCCCGCCGGCTCTGTCGCGCTCGCGCAGGGCGATGACACCCGTCAGGGCACCGGTGCCGTAGGGACCAGCCCCGCCTCCACGAATGATGTCGAGGCCGGACAGGCTTTCCGGCGCGACCTGCGACCAGATCACCCAACCACCGAACGGATCATTCAGGGGTACGCCGTCGAGGGTGACCAGGGTGCGGCCGGCCCCGGACGGGGCGATGGCGCGCAGCGAAATACCCTGGGTCGTCGGATTGGCCGACAGGCTGGAGGTCCGGCGAAACAGGGACACGGCCGGGACGGAAGCAAGGGCTTCATCAAGGCGAAGGGCGCGGCCCAGGGTCTCATCGCCGAGGCGCACCACGGAAAAGGCGGCCTCGCCGGCAGCGGGTGGCAGGCGGGCGGCGGTGACGATGACCTCGGGGAGGGGTGTAGGGGGAGCCTGAAACATGGCGGGCACTCTAGGCGAAATGCCGCCCGTTTGCGCGCCCCCTTCCGGGGGGCGACGATGTCACGCTGCGGCGGCAGCCGGGCCTGACATGACACGGCGGATGGCGTTCAGCAGGACCTCGGGCTGGATCGGTTTCTGGGCCACCCCGTCCATGCCCGCCGCCCGATAGTCGAGCTCGTCGCGCGGGTCGGCGTTGGCGGTCAGGGCGAGGATCGGCAGACTTGCCATCGGACCGTCGAGGCTCCGGATCGCGCGGGTCGCCTGCATGCCGTCCATGCCCGGCATTTTGATATCCATCAGGACCAGGTCGAGACCGCCTTCGGCCACGCGGCGTACGGCGGCCGCGCCACTATCGACGGCTTCATGGGTGCAGCCGAACAGGTCCAGCACCTTGCCCGCGACGAAGCGGTTGGTGGCGTTGTCGTCGACGACCAGCACATGGAGGGTTTCGTGCGGTGTCGGGGCGACGGCGGCCTCTGCGGTGACGCGCAGGTCGCCGGGGGCGCAGGGCAGGGTCAGCGAGAACCGGAAACAGGCCCCGCCGAGCCGGGAGGATTCGAGCTCGAGATCACCGGCCATATGGCTGACGATCTGGCGGCAGATCGAGAGCCCCAGACCGGCACCGGCACCGAGGGTTCCGGCCGTGCCGGTGTTGAAGGGCTCGAAGATGCTGCGCGCGGCGGCGTCGCTGACGCCGGGGCCGCTGTCGTCGACCGAGCCGTGGACATGGATGATGCCGTCTTTCTCCTGGCTGGAGATATGGACGGCGACGGCACCGGACGGGGTGAATTTCATCGCATTGCCGATGAGGTTGTTCAGCAGTTGCTTCAGCCGGACGTGGTCGCCGATGACCCAGTCATGATCGCGCGTGTCGCAGGTCACGGACAGGCTGAGGCCCTGTTCCCCGGCGCGGGGTGACCAGAGGGCGGTCAGGTCGTCGCCGATGCTTGAGAGCCGGATGGGGGCGGCCTCGAGGGTAAGCATACCGGCCTCGGCGCGGGACATGTCGAGGGCGTCGGTCAGCAGACGCAGCAGGATTTGACCGGAGTCGAGGATGGTGCGGACGTGGGGGCGCAGGTCTTCCTGCTGCAGTTCCCGCTCCATCAGGGCGGCAACGCCGAGGACGCCGTTCAGGGGCGTACGGATCTCGTGGCTCATGACGGCCAGGAACTCGGACTTGGCGCGGCTGGAGGCGCGGGCCTCGGCCTCGGCGCGGGAGAGGTCCTGGGCCAGGATGCTCATCTCTTCGGCGCGCCGGCGATAGACCACGCTTCCGGCCTGGAGCACGTCCAGCGCGGTGCCGATGCCCAGATACCGATCTTGCGAGGTAACGACGAACCCCTTCATCAGCGCCCCGAGTTCGGCGACGTCGACGGCACGGAACAGGATTTCGGCATCCGCTCCTGCATCCACGATCAGGGGGGCTGTATCCATCAGGACGGAGGCCGGGCGGCGGGCGAACAGGGCCCGGCCGAATTCAGCCGCCATCTTCAGGCAGAAGGCATTGCGTTCGATCAGGCCCAGCGGCCGGCCGTCATCATCGACGACGGCGATGGCCATGGTGTTGGGCTCGGCCTGGAACCGTTCAAACAGCTCCGCTCCGGGCGTATCCGGTGCCGCCGGAGCGACCGGATTTACGAAATCACCGATTTTGGCCATACGCGCCCTCTGCTTACAAGGGGGCGGTCTAGCGTGGGTTTCTTAACGACCGCTTTGCCGGAAGTGAATGTTTTACAACGATTTTTCGTAGAATTGTCCGAGGTCGGACGGCTTTCAGCCCTGAAGCCTCTCCAGCAGGCCAGCGGCGAAGGTCGACAGGGTGTCGTCCCGGGCCCCCATGACGATAATGCGGTCGCCGGGGGCGGCCAGGGCGATCAGCCGGTCACCGCAGGCGTCGCGGGTCGGCAGGGCCTCGGCGTTGGCACCGGCGGCGCGGATGCCGGCGGCGATATCCTCGCTGCCGACGCTGCGGTCGGTGGTGCCACCGTAATAGACCGGCTCGGGCATCAGCAGGACGTCGTCGGGGCGCATGCGGTCGGTGAAGACCTGGATGAATTCGCGCTTCATCAGTTTCAATGGACCGAACCCGTGCGGCTGGAACAGGATCAGCAGACGGCCGGGGAAGGCGTGCAGCGCGTCGAGGGTGGCGGTGATCTTGTCCGGGTTATGGGCGAAATCGTCGAGCACGGTGACGCCCCCGGCCGTGCCGACCACCTCCATCCGGCGACGGATGCCGGCAAACGATTCGAGGGCAGAGACCGCCTCGGCCAGCGGCACGCCGAGGGCACGCACGGCCCCGACGGCGGCCAGGGCATTGGCGACATTGTGAGCCCCAGGCACGTTCAGGGTGACGGGGATACGATCATTGCCGAGACGCTCGATCAGGTCGAAATTCATGCCGGCGGGCAGGGGGCGCAGGGCGTGGGCCGACAGGTCGGCGGCGTCATCGCCGATCGAGAAGCTCACCGCCGTGCCGTCGGTCAGTCCGGCGGCGAGGGCGGCGGTGCCGGCATTGTCGAGGTTCAGAACTGCGGTTCCGGCCCGGCCGGCGAATCCGCCGAACAGGTCGCGCAACTCGTCCATCGACTTGTGGTCCAGCGATATGTTGGAAACCACGGCCACGGTCGGATTGTAGCGGGCGATGGAGCCGTCGGACTCATCGACCTCGGACACGAACAGGTCGGGCCCGCCGATCAGGGCGCTGGCGAAGGGATGATCGGCGTCGACGAAATTGGTCATCACCGCCCCGTTCATCACCGTCGGCCGTCGGCCGGCGTGGTCGAGGATCCAGGCGATCATGCCGGTGATCGTCGACTTGCCGCTGGTGCCTGCGACACCGACCGAGCGGGGGGCGGCGTTGAACAGCTGTGACAGCAGTTCGGGGCGGGTGACGATCCGGGCCCCGACGCGGCGGGCGGCGGCGATGTCGGGCACCGTGTCCTCAACCGCGCCGGTGGCGACGACGATCTGGTCCGGGTCGGTCAGGCCCGATCCGTCCTGCGGGTGGAGGGTGACGCCGTGGTCGGCCAGCCAGGCGAATTTCCCGGGCGTGCGACCCTGATCCCGGGCGCGGTCGGAGCCGGCGATCCGGCCGCCGCGGCTCTGGACGATCATGGCGAGCGGCAACATGCCCGAACCGCCGATACCGCAGAAGAAATAGGAGGCGTTTGTGGTCATCTGGCTTGATCTGGGCAGCGAAACCGCGAAGGCTGGAACCGCCTGACTAGCACGGGCCCAGCGTGAGGCCAGCGGCCCAGTATGAAGATCGGTATCGTCAACGCCAGTTCGCGGCTGGACCCGGCCCGGGCCGAGGCGGTTCAGGCCTGGTTTGCGACCCATATTCCCGACGGTTCGGTCTCGGTGGTCTTTCATCCGGCCAGTTTCGGAAAGCACGGCCATTTCGGCGGCGACGACGCAAGCCGGGCCAATGCCTTTGTCGAGTTCGCCAATGATCCGCGGCTGGACGCGGTGTGGTTCGCGCGCGGCGGTTACGGATCGTGCCGGATCGCCGAGGCCGTGCTGCCACGCCTGACCGCGGTGGCGCGCAAGAAACGCTATCTCGGTTATTCCGATGCCGGCAGTTTGCTGGCCGGGCTGTACAGGGCCGGCTTCCCGCATGTGGCGCACGGGCCGATGGCCTCGGATTCGGTGCGCCATGACGACACGGCCTGGCGGGCCGTCAACTGGCTGGTCAGCGGCGATCCGGCTTCGCTGGAACCGTCGCTGGCGACCGATCCCCGCCCGGCGGCGGCCTTCAACCTGAGCATCCTCGACGCCCTGGTCGGTACCTATCTCGAGCCGGACCTCAGCGGCCATGTGCTGATGCTGGAGGATGTGTCGGAGCCCCTGTACCGGATCGACCGGATGATGTTCCACCTGACCGCCCAGCCGTCGATCCGGCGCGTGGCGGGGATCCGGATGGGGCGGGTTTCGGCCATCGTCGAGAACGATCCCGATTTCGGCATGACGGCCGAGGAGATTGCCCGCTACTGGTGCGCGCGCTCGGGTATCGCCTTTCTGGGCGCGGCCGATATCGGTCACGACGGCGGCAACAAGGTCGTGCCCCTCGGGCCGCGCTAGACCCCGCTGAAGGTATCGCAGACGGCGGGATCCCCGGACTGGTAGCCGCGCCGCAGCCATTCGACCCGCTGGGCCGAACTGCCGTGGGTGAAGCCTTCGGGGCTGACGCGACCGCCGCCGCGCTGCTGCAGGGTGTCGTCGCCGATGGCGTTGGCGGTCTTCATACCCTCTTCCAGATCACCGGATTCCAGCGCGACCGCCCCGTTCGAGACGGCGGCAGCATTGGCGGCCCAGACCCCGGCGTAACAGTCGGCCTGCAGTTCCAGCGCCACCGAATAGCGGTTGGCCTCGGCCTGGCCGGAGGCGCGCTGCTGGGCGGCCTGAACCTGTTGCGAGGCCCCGGTCAGGGTCTGGACGTGGTGGCCGAACTCATGGGCGATGACATAGGCGCGGGCGAAATCGGCCCCGGAGGCGCCCAGCTGGGTCTCCATGTCGCGCCAGAAGCCGAGGTCGAGATAGACCGTGGAATCGTTGGGGCAATAGAAGGGGCCCATGGCGGCCTGGCCGAAGCCGCAGCCGGTGTTGGTGCCCTGTTCATAGAGGACGACCCGTGGGGGCTTGTAGCCCTGCAGGTTGGCGCTCCAGACATCGTTGACATTGGCCCCGATGACATCGACGAACTGACCGGCCTGATCCTCGGGCGTGCCGGTTTCGCCGGCTTCCTGAACGCCCGCCCCGCCGAACTGGCTGGCCAGCTGGGTGGTGGTCGAGGGATCGATGCCGAAGACGAAATAGCCGATCGCGGCGATGACCATGACGCCGATACCGCCGCCCGCAAGGGTGCCGCCACCCATGCCGCGCCGATCTTCAATGCCGCCGCCGCGACGTCCACCCTGCCAACGCATCTGTCCACTCCCCTGCCAGGCCGATCGCCACGCTAGGCCGGAACGCGGCAGAAGGCCAAGGGATGCCGGGTGGATTTCAAATTAGCGGGGGCCGCGATCCAGCCAGTCGTCGATCTGGGTCGTCCCGCTGACCACGGCGTCGCGGCGGGCCCGGGCCTGTTCGGGTGTGCCGGTCGCGCGCGGTTGCCAAGGCTGTGGCGGCGTCGGCTGGCGATCAGCCTGAATCTGCATCACGCGCAGCTGGCTTTCCAGCGCCTGTTGCCGGGCGAAGGCGTCGCGTTGGTCGGCCTCGAGCCGCAGTCGCTCCATCTCATAGCGGTGCCGGTCGGCCTGATAGCGGGCCTGATCGGCGGCATTGGACCACGGCACCGTCACCGGCTGGCCGGGCAGGGGCCGGGGCGCGACCTGGGCGACGGCCGGCAGGGCGCAGGCAGAAAGGATGGCGGTGATGAGCAAAAGCCGGGTCATGGATTCAAGATGGGGTCTGAAGCGGTCGGGACCAAGCGGGGCTGTACCGGACCCTGTCCCGAGGCGCGACGGGTTCAGGGCAGGGCCCAGACGCGGGTGCGTTTGATCTCGAAATCCTCAAGCTCACGGGTGGTCGCGACGCTGTATTCGGCGAGAAGCTCCAGGCCCCCGCGCGGGAAATAGGTGCGCTGGGGATCACCGATCAGCACCCGGGTTCCGCGCCCGCGCGCCACCGCCAGCCAGGCCAGAACATCGCGCGCCATCGGCTGTTCATAGCAGACGTCCCCGGCCAGGATCACGTCGACGTCGGGCGGCGGTGTCGCCAGCAGGTCCGAGGCGGTGAAGTCGGCGGTGACCCCGTTCAGGGCGGTATTGGCCGCCACCGCCGCGCCGCAGAACGGATCGATGTCGGCGCACAGGACATGGGCGGCCCCGGTGCGGGCGGCGGCGATCCCGACCAGACCGGAACCGGCGGCGAAATCCAGCACGCTCCGTCCCGCCACTTCGGCCGGATGGTCCAGAACCCAGCGCGCCAGGGCCTGACCCCCGGCCCAGGCGAAGGCCCAGAACGGCGGCGGCAGGCCTAGTTCGCCTAGTTCTTCCTCTGTCAGCCGCCAGATCGGCGTCACCTCATCGGCCAGCCACAGCGAAATCTCCGGCGCGTGCGGCACCGGCTGGACGCGGGTATTGGCGGCGATGAAGGCGGCGGGGTCGGGGATGCGGGTCATGTCCCGCCGCTGGTGCGGCGCGGCGCGGGACCGGTCAAGGGTGACCTCCTGACGGAGGCGGAAGCGCGCATGAAAAAGCCCCGGCGCGATGGCCGGGGCTTTTTGCCTCGCAGGGCGGGACGATCAGGCCGGGACCTTGACCGTGCGCAGGTAGGGCAGCTTGACGTCCACATCCCCGAACTTCGTCTTGGCATCCTCGGTCGAGACCGACAGGGCGACGATTACGTCCTGACCCGGCACCCAGTTGGCGGGTGTGGCAAAGGGTTTGCCATCCGTCGCCTGCACGGCGTCGAGTGCGCGCAGGATTTCTGCAAAATTACGCCCCACCGACATCGGGTAGGACATGGTCAGGCGGAGCTTCTTGTCCGGACCGACGATGAACACAGTCCGCACCGAGGCGGAGTCGGCCGCGGTGCGTCCGTCCGGCAGCCAGGCCTCGGCGGGCAGCATGTCGTACAGTTTGGACACGTTGAGCGAGGTGTCGTCGATGATCGGGAAATTCGCCGGCACGCCCGCGAGCTTGGCGATATCGGCCTTCCATTTCACGTGCTCCTCAACGCTGTCGACGGAAACGCCCAACACCTTGGTATTGCGCTTTTCGAACTCCGGAACCAACTGCGCCACGGCGCTGAATTCGGTGGTGCAGACCGGGGTAAAGTCCTTGGGGTGCGAGAACAGGATCGCATAGCTGTCGCCGACCCAGTCATGGAATTTGATCTGGCCTGCGGTCGAATCCGCAGTGAAATCGGGAGCAACATCGTTGATGCGCAAGCTCATGGGGTAGCCTCCTGTCGTGGAAAAATCATCGTTCGAACCGGATATGGGTATCTGGCTTGCCCCCTTCCAGACTGGCCGGACTGTTTTCAGTCCGCGCCGAGCCGGGGGCTGACGGCGCGGGGGCCCGATCCCACTCCCGATCATCCGCCGTCTGTGCCACAGTGATGATCAAGAGCCACCTGACCGCATGATTCAGAGGCCCGTATGCCGACCGAATTGATCGACCGCATCTATGAATGTTCCGTCGTGCCGGAGCTGTGGCCGGCCGTGCTGGACGATCTGGCCGGCATGACCGAGGCGCGCGGCGGCCTGCTGTTTTCGGCGCACAAGACGCTGTGCTGGACCGCCTCGGGTCCGGTCCGTGGCGTATTCGACGAATACGTCAACGAGGGCTGGTTCAAGCGCTGCAGCCGGCGCGTCTGTCTGATGAGTCAGTCGGAGCCGTCCTTCTTCGTCGAGCAGGACTTCTGGAGCGAGGATCAGCTCGAGGCGGATCCGATCTATCGCGACTTCTTCCGGCCGCACGGTCTGGGTTGGTCGGCGGGGACGGGCCTGCGGGTGCCCAGTGGCGACAATATCGTCTTCAGCATTGAGCGGGCGTTCGAGCGCGGGCCGATCGAGGCGGAACATGTCGAACGGCTCAACAGCCTGCGTCCGCATCTGGCCCGCAGCGCCCTGGTTAGTTCGCGGCTGGGTCTGCAGCGGGCGCGGGGCGCGAGCGAGGCCCTGACGGATATGGGGCTGCCGGCCCTGATTCTGGACGAGAGCGGGCGGGTGGTCGAGGCCAATGACCTGATGGAGGCCCTGCCGGAACGGGTGGGGCTGGGGGCGCATGACCGTCTGGTGCTGGCCGACCGGCGGGCCCAGGAACAGCTGGTCGCCGCCCTGTCGACCGTGACCGCCACGGCAGGGGTCACGCCCTGCACCTTCCCCTTGCGCGATGAGGACGGCCGGGCGGCGATGGTGTTGCATCTGATGCCGGTGCGACGATCGGCGCATGACATCTTCGGCAGCGGCTATGCCCTGCTGCTGATTACGCCGGTCTCTGCCGATCGGGCCCCGTCGCTGGAGCTGATGCGATCGCTGTTCGACCTCACCGTGTCGGAGGCTCGGGTGGCGTCCGGCCTGGCCACCGGCAAGTCGCTGGAAGCGATCGCCGGCGAGGGTGATGTGGCGATCACCACGGTGCGCTCACAGCTGCGCCGCGTGCTGGAAAAGACCGGCTGCACGCGCCAGGCCGAAGTCGCGGCCCTGCTGGCGAGCGTGGCGCTGACCCCGGTCTGAGTGCGCCGACCGCCCGACGGTCGTCTCTGAAAATGGCTGCTCTTCATCTGTTTGGATGACGACCGCGCGCCTCCGGGCGGTCCAGGATGCCCTCATGTCGCGGCCCGGCCGCGCCCTGAGGGAGTCAGACTGATGCAGACCTTTATCCGAACCGCCGCCGCGACCGGACTGGCGCTGGCCATGGCCCTTCCGGCCCCGGCGCTCGCCCAGAGACGCGCCGAACCGCAGCTGCAGGTCTCCTATCCGACCGACGGCGCGATGGGCTGTGACCAGCTGCTGGTCGAGATCAGCCGCATGGAACAGATCTCCGGAATTTCCGCCGAGAATGCCCAGAGCGCCCAGAATCAGGGCGCGCTTGCCGAGGGTGCGGCCGGGGTGGCGATCAATGCCGCCGCCTATTCCGGGGCGCTTGCCGCCGTGCCGGGTCTGGGGATGTTCGCCAACATGGCCGGCGGGGCCGCCCGCCGGAACGCCGAGGCCCGCGCCCGTGCCGAGGCCGAACGGATTCGCATCGCCGACCAGCGCCGCAGCCTGTTGAGTGGCATCTATCAGGGTCGCCAGTGCGGCGTGCCCGTCGCTCCGCCCGTCACGACCCCCACCGTGGCGGCTGCGGTCGCGCCGTCCGTCGCTGCCTCACCGGCGACGGACGGCGTCGAGCCGCCGGCCCAGCCCGCCGCGCCCGTAGCGGGTGACGGACTCCGCCTCTGAATCCCGACCGGAAATCCATCATGCTTCGCCCCGCCTTCATTCTTGCCGTCGCAGCCGTGTTCGCCACACCGGTCGCGGCCCAGACCCGGCTCACACTGGGCCAGACCGTCATCGGGGAGCTGACCTCCTCCGATCAAACGCTGAACGACCAGACCCATTTCGACTGCTTTTCAGTGGAAACGGTGGCGGACCGACGGGTTCAGGTCGACATGACCTCGGACGATTTTGACAGCTATCTGATGGCCGGTGGCGGGGCCTGCACCCAGATGACCGACGCCGTGCAGGATGACGATGGTGGCGGCGGACTTAACGCCCGGATCGTGCATATGGGGACGGGCCGGCCCCTGTACATCTTTGCCAACAGCGTCGGTGCCGGGGCGACCGGCAGTTATCGGCTAAGGGCCTGGTCCTCGACCGGCGGCACGCCGACGGTCACGCGGCTGAATGTCGGTCAAACGGTCAACGGCACCCTGTCCACGTCGGACATGACCCTGCCGGACAGCAGCCATTATGACTGTTTTTCCGTGAATACCCGGGCGGGCCAGCAGCTGCAGATCGATATGACGTCGAACGATTTTGACAGCTACCTGTCGGTCGGAAGCGGGGCGTGTGAGGAACTCGCCGCTTCGGCGCGGGATGATGACGGTGGCGGCGGCCTGAATGCGCGGATCGTGCACGACGGCGACGGTGCCGTTCTGTTCATCCAGGCCAACAGCGCCTCTGCCGGTGAGACCGGAGCCTATCAACTGCGGATCGCCCCGGCCCAGGGGCAATCCCCGGCACCGGCTCCGGCGCGACAGGAGCCCTATGCCAATCTCGATACGTCCCGGCTGGCGGCGTCCCGTCCGACCAGTCTGCCGGCGGTGACCAGTGAGTGGGGCACCGACGCGATGACCTGTTTTGCGGTCTATGGGGCCATGGTCGCCATGACGGCCGAGAATGTGGCCCCGCGTGAATGGGGCAATGTCGGCCAGATTGACTATGCTGCCCGCCAGGCCCGGCTGCGGTCACGGGTCGATTTCAACAGCCCCGAAGCGGTGATGATCGAGTTCAACACGGCCAATTTCAAGAGCATGGCCCTGGTTGGGGCGATCGGTCTGGCTCCCAATGGCCAGCCGAACCAGGGGCGGCCGCTGGCGGAATATCTGACGGCCCTGGCCAATTGCGACCGGGCCCACAATCTGGTGCCGGTGACCCGCTACTGAGGCGTGGGGCCGGCCGATGCGGCCCGGCGCAGCACTTCGAGATATCCCCCCGCCACCTCCATGCCCGCGCCCTGCGGTCGGGCCCGCACCGCCCGGTGCAGGTCGGCCAGCTTCCAGCAGGGGACGTGCATGAACAGGTGATGTTCGGCGTGGAAATTGACCCAGTAGGGGGCGATAACAATGCGCTCCCACCATGAGGCCCGGGTGGTGCGGGCGGCCCGGAACGGGTCGGTGGCCGAGCCCTCGACACAGGCATGTTCGGCGATGTTGCGTAGCCGGGTCACCAGCGGGAACCATGTGGCCAGCGGCAGCAGCCAAAGGGCGAACCATGCCCACCAGACCCCGGCCAGGCTCAGGCCCAGCAGCATGAGTGCGTTGACGATCAGGAAGGGGGCAACGGACCTGCCGGTGACCACGGCCCCCTCGGCCGTGTCTTCGTCCCGCTTCGACGCATAGGCCCGGAACGCAAACAGCACCCGCTGCTTGAAGAAGGTCTGGCCGGTCAGGTCGCGGATGATCTTGCGCCGCAGCGAGGCCGGGGTGACGGGGAAGGGGGCCGACAGGACCAGGTCGGGATCTTCGACGTTCTGAACGTATTTGTGATGGCTGAGGTGATAGGGCCGGTAGTCGCCCAGATCGGCCCCGACCGGCACGGCGCACAGCCAGTGGCCCAGCCAATCGTTTAGTGTCAGATCCTTCGCCAGGGCCCCGTGCGCGGCCTCATGCATCAATATCGCCAGACCCAGCTGACGGGTCCCGATGACCATGACGCACAGCGGGATCAGGATCGGCCAGATCACGCCGACCGCCATGGCCAGGGCGATCACGCCCCAGCAGTGGGCCACCAGCAAGGGGCCGCGCCAGGCGGAGCGCGTCTGGAAGGGGGCCCATTCGTCGGGCGTAAACAGTTGGGTCGGGGAGACGCGGGGCGCGGCGGACATGGCGGGATGATAGCGCGGTTGCGCGGGTCTTCAAAGACAACGGGCGTTGTCAGGCGTATCTGACAAAAAGTCAGGTTGACATTACAAAATGATGGAGTAACGTAGGCCTTACATTCAGTCAGGAACACATGACATGTTGGCTCTCGGAAAATCAACCACGGCCGCCCACCGCAGATATGTGCTGCGGACCATGGCCTTCATGATCCCCTATGTATTGATCTGCGTCTCGATGATGGTGACGGACGTCTTCGACGAGGTGATCGGAAAGCCGGCGGGATGGTTCCTGGCCGCAGCCGTCTCGGCCCCGGTGATCGGCCAGCTGTGGGCCACCCTCAGTCTGATACGGGATAGCGATGAGTTCGTCCGCGCTGTGACGGCCAAGCTCTTTATCATTTCCGCCGGTCTGGCCATGGCGTTGGCGACGTTCTGGGGGTTCGCAGAGACCTTTGCCGCCGCGCCGCATCTGCCGGGCTGGCTGATCTATGCGGCCTTCTGGGGTATTCTCGGCCTGGTGTCGCCGTTCGTTCGGACCTCGAACTGATGCGCAACCATCTGAAGCTGCTGCGCACGGAACGCGGCTGGACCCAGGAGCAGCTGGGTCAGGAACTGGGGGTCTCGCGTCAGGCGGTGAATGCCCTCGAGACCGAGAAACACGACCCCTCGCTGGACCTTGCCTATCGCATCGCCGTGCTGTTCGCCCGGCCGGTGGAAGAGATTTTCGACAATCCCCACATCTGACCAAAAGTCAGATTCACCTTACATTGCTGGAGACTGAAATGTTCAACGCCTTTTTCAAGGCGCGGCCCCGGCTGCGCGCTGCCCTGTTCGGACTGGCCGTCTGTTCGCCCGCCTTCGTCGTCGGGATCAGCCAGGCCGTCGCCCAGACGGTCGCTGTCCCCGCCGCCTACACGTCCGACCGTCTGTCGGTCGAGGTGATCGGCGCTGGCCCCGATGTGATCCTGATCCCGGGCTTCGGCTCGTCACGGGAGGTCTGGCGGGCTGAGGCCGAGCGACTGGCGCCGACACATCGGGTGCATCTGGTGCAACTGGCCGGATTTGCCGGTGAGCCCTGGAGCCACGGGGACGGGGCCTTTGTCCAGCCGGTGGTTGACGCCCTGGTCGCCTATATCGACGCGGCGGGCCTGGATCGGCCGGCGGTCATCGGCCATTCGATGGGCGGGCTGGAAGCCTTGATGCTGGCACAGCAGCATCCGGAGCGGGTGGGGCGGGTGATGAGTGTCGACAGCCTGCCGTTCTTCAGCGCCATGTTCGGGCCGCAGGTGACAAGCGCGAGCGCCCGACCATTCGCCGATCAGGCGGCGGCAACGATTTTGACCGCTGACGACTCCGGATTCCGCACTGGTCAGGTGCAAACGGCGGCCGGTCTCGTGCGGGACCCGGCGACGCGGACGGCGATGGTCGAGTGGTCTATGGCGTCCGACCGGTCGGCGATGGCGGCGGCCATTCGTGACGTGATGACCACTGATGTCCGGCCCGGGCTGGCGGCGATGACCACGCCGGTCTGGGCCGTCTATGCCGCTGACGCCGACGGTGGCGCGCCGGCGGCGGGCGCTGACGGGATGTGGTCCGGACAGTACGCTGACCTGCCGGGGGTGACCCTGATCCGCGTCGACGACAGCCGCCATTTCATCATGGCCGACCAGCCGGCGCGGTTTGCCGCGATCGTCGATCGCTTTCTGGACCAGTGAGCGGGATCAGGCCGCGGGTGTGGCCGCAGGCTGGCCGGCGAACTCGTCGGCATAGGCCCCGGCCAGCAGGGTGCGGAATTTCGACAGGGGCAGGGTGACTTCATAGTGACCCTCGGAATAGGGGCCGACCTGATAGGGACCGATCAGGAAGGTCAGGCCGCCGGCCTTGCCGTCGACCGTGCCGGGGGCAAGGACGAAGGGGGTGGCTGCGACCCGGGGGCACGACCAGTCGCGGCCGTTCAGGGCCACGATCGGCGAACCGGGCACGCGCGCCTGTTTGGCGGTGTTGATCGCCGCGCAGAGCGCCTGGTCGAGGGCGGACAGATCGGCTCCGGGACGGAACAGGCCGGACGGGGCGATCATCTGTTTCAGCGCCTTGTCCCACAGCACGCCGGTGGTCTGGGTATTCGGATGGGCCCCGCCCGAATAGTCCATGGCCTCGCGCTTGAGGCTGACCAGTTTTCCGGTCTCGGCGGCGGCGGTCAGGGTGATGGTCTTCTGGTAGAGGCCGATGGACGAGTCATCGCCGGCCTCGCTGCGGTCGGCCTGGGCCCCTTCGGTAAACTGACGCAGGCGACGCACCTCTTCTGAATAGAGGCGGGCGTGCAGGTCGGTCTGGGGCTTGATCGCCTCGGGCAGGGTCAGTTTGACCTCAGCGTATTCCGTGGTCAGGGCGAAACCCATCGGCGCGGCGGCGTCGGCCGGGGTGATCTCGGCCGGAGCTTCGGCGGCAGGCAGGGGCGCGGGGGCCGGTTCGGCGTCACGTCGGTTGCAACCGGTCAGGACGGTGGTGGCGGCGGCGGTCAGCAGCAGGGCGCGGAGTGCAGTCATGGAACGGTCCTTCATGTCGGCCAGCCGACTGTACCAAGGATGATGGCCAGAAGCAGGATCAATCCCGCCTCGCGATTGGATCGGAACAGGCGCAGGGCCAGAACCGGATTGTCGGGGCGCACGTCGCGGACCTGACGGAACAGGTGGGCAGCCCATGGCAAGAGGGCCACATAGAAGACCGGGCTGAGGCCCGCGGTCAGGCCCGCGGCGACGGTCAGGATGACGGTCATTGCGTAGAACATGCCGACGCCCCGCTGCACATTGGCACCCAGTCGCCGGGCCGAGGATTTGACCCCGACCATGGCGTCATCCTCGAGATCCTGCAGGGCGTAGATGGTGTCGTAGCCGAGGGTCCAGAACACGCCGCCGAGGTAGAGGAGGAGGGCGGCGGCGGTGAGACGGCCCGGTTGGAGCATCCATTGGCTATCGACCGAATAGAGGTCGGAGAAGGCGTAGCCGGCGGCTATCTGGGCGAGCCACAAGGTTAGGCCGAGCCCACCACTGGCAGCCGCAAACCCCATCAACGCCCCCCAGTTGAAGGTCAGGCCCAGCCAGGCCTGCGGCCACCAGGTGATCCGCTTCATGAAGGGATAGGCGGCGACGAGGGCGAGGGAGGCGACGCCGAGCAGAACCGCGGTCAGGTTCAGGGTCAGCAGGATCAGCAGGCTGACCAGCGAACAGCCGATGACGAAGGCCCAGGCCTGTTTGACGCTGATCTGTCCGGCCGGGATCGGTCGCAGGGCCGTGCGGGCGACCTGCGCGTCGATGTCGCGGTCGACGATGTCGTTGAAGGCGCAGCCGGCGGCCCGCATCAGACAGGCCCCGACGGCGAAGGCGAAGACCAGCCAGGCGTCGTACAGGTCGGGTGTCCGGCGATACTGGCTGAGCGCCAGGGCGATACCCTGCCAGCCGGGAATGAGCAGCAGCCAGATGCCGATCGGCCGGTCGAACCGGCCCAGTTTCAGCCACGGCTTCAGGCGCGCGGGCGCATGGCGGTCGACCCAGTTGGTTCCGGCGTCGGGAAGGGGGGCTGAACTCATGGCGCAGCTTTAGCCCGTCCGCCCCCGGGGGGTGAAGGGGCGGTCAATTGAAAACGGGCGCGGTGACCGAAGCCGCCGCGCCCGTCTGATCTCAACGTCCGAAGGGACGCTCGGCTCAAAGAACCTTGAGGTCGATCGCGGAGGTCTTGCCGCGCTGGGATTCCAGCTCGTACTCGACCTTGGCGTTCTCATCGAGGCCCTGCAGACCAGCCTTCTGGACGGCGGTAATGTGGACGAAAACGTCCGCGCCGCCGCTGTCGGGCTGGATGAAGCCGAAGCCTTTGGTGGGGTTGAACCACTTGACCGTGCCGGTCGCCATATCTGCGCTCTCCATAAACGCGCTTCTCCAGGCGGGTTCTCACGCGGAGAAACCCGACAATCCATCTGGACGGCTCGTTCAGGCGAAGGAGCTAGACATGGGTTTGGACCCCACGCAAAATCCGGACTGCCCGACTGTTTTCTCGCGTCTGCCCATCACGGTCAACCCGTAACGATTCGCGTGGCCGGTGAGCCGCCCCGGCTCGAGGCCGCCGGGTCCGGGCCTGAACCGGTCAGGCACACAGGCCCCGGGGGGCCCCGTCGAGGTGCAGATGGTCGTGATGTTCCCGGTTGTAGTCGGGGCTGAGAACCGTCGCGAAGACGCGGCAGGCCCCCTTGCGGATGCGTTTGAGAAAGCGGGAGGCTTCCGGACCGGAACGGCCCTCGCCGGTCCAGTCCCCGGCGATCGAGATGACCCGGCCGTCCTCGAGCGTGACGCCGGCGACGTCGAGCGCATTGGCCCGGGCGTGTTCGCTGGGCCGGGCGCTGGTGTCCGCGCTGCCGTAGATGCGGCGGCAGGAATAGCTGCCGTAATTCTGAACACTGGCGACCGGAGAGCCGAAGATGTCGCGGGCCGCCGGCTGCAGGACCTGACGGTCCCAGATGACGTAGCGCATCGCCAGGGGGCACTGCATGACGAGCCCGCCCGGGGCCAGGGGCGTGACGGCTCCGCCGGTGATACGCACCGCGCCGCGCGTGACGCAGAAGCCGCCGTCGTCCCGGTCCGGCACCCGCTCGACCTTGACGCCCGCCTCGCGCAGCACCTGGATACAGGCGTCGGTGACGCCCTTGACCTCCTCCGGCGCGGCGGTGCGGCCAAGGTTGAAATCGGCGACCTTGGCGGCGGTGGCCTGACCGATCGGATGGCTGAGATCCAGCGGCTTCCACGGCAGGTCCTGTTGCGGGGCGAAGGCGTTGAGCAGGGCAAAGCCGGCACAGACGCCCAGCGCCAGCTCCCACAACAGATTCCAGAAGTCGGCGAAATCACGATCCATGTTCGCCCAGACTAGCGTCCACCGGCGACGGCGGAAAGGCGGTTCAGGCGGTCGCGGCGGCGACCAGGCGCGAAATCAGGGCCGAACAGGCCCTCTGGCCGGCGTCGCCGTCGTTGGACAGGGCGATGAAACCCAGCCCGCGTTCCGGGGCTGCCAGCACCGTGGCGAACCACAGGGTGTTGGAGCCATTGTGGGTGATGATCGGGCCCGGTTCACCGACTCCGGCCCAGGGGGCGGTGCCGATGCCCCATCCGGCGGCATAGGCCGGCGGGTCGCCCGGGGCGGGCGTCAGCAGGTGCCGACGTGTGTCGTCGGCCAGCCAGTCCGTGGCTCCACCCATCATGGCCCCGATGAAGGCGGCATAGTCGGCCAGGGTCATGTGGACCGTGCCGGCGGGGCCGAGGGCGGCGGGATTGTCGGCGAGGCCGGCCGGATCGACCCCGACACCGCCCTGATGCCCCCAGGGCGACTCGCCCTTCGGGGCCCCGAAACCGGCCGAGGCGAGCCCGAGGGGCTCAAACAGCTCGCGCTGCATGACGGTTTCCCAGGCCTCGCCGGTCAGGGCCTCAATGGCCGCCCCGACGATGATATAGTTGCCGTTGCCATAGGCGAATGTCCCCACCGGTCCTGTGGGCGGTGCCGAAAAGGCCCGGCGCGCCAGCTCGGCGCGCTGTTCGGTCAGGGGGCGGGCGTCGGCATGGGCGGTCATCAGCCAGGCGCGGTCGACCAGCGGGCCGTCCAGCAGGCCGGCGCGGTGTCGCATCAGGTCATCGAGGGTGATGCCGTTCCAGGCCGGATCGATCGTCAGGTCGGGGAAGGCCGCCGCCAGGGGCATGGCCCAGCGGGCCCGGCCCTGCTGCACCAGGCGTCCGAAGACGGCGGCAGTCATGGCCTTGGTGTTCGACCCCAGGTGCCAGCGGTCATCCAGGGTGGCCAGCGTGTCCGTGCCCGCGCGCCGGACGCCCCGGACGCCGGACCAGACCAGGCCGTCGCGGGTCACGATTGACGCCGCCAGCGCGGGCGGTGTCGTGGCGGCAAAGACGGCGTCCAGCGCCGCCGCGGCGTTATCGCCGAGCGAACGGGCCATCGCCACGCCCGGCAGACCGCCAACAAGCGGCAGGGCGGCGAAACCGCCCAGTAGCGTGCGACGTGTGCTGAACATGGCATCCTCCTGATCACCGTCCATCGTAGCGATCCCGCCACGCCTTGCACATGAGAACGCGGACAGGTTCGGGGCGGCGCGGTGATCCCGGCAAACAATCCGGAAATTCGGCGGCGACATTGCTCCGATCTCCGGCCCGGCGCATTTGTGATCCATGGGCAAGAAAAAAGACGACTACGACAAGACGCTGGAACGGCTGCAGGTGCTGATGGTGGAGACCCAGGCCTGGGTCATCGCCGAGGGATTGCGGCCGCTGATCGTGTTCGAGGGGCGGGATTCGGCGGGCAAGGACGGGGCGATCAAGCGGATCACCGAATTCGCCGCGCCGCGCCAGACCCGCGTGGTGGCCCTGCCCAAGCCGACCGAGCGCGAGACCACCCAGTGGTATTTCCAGCGCTATGTGCCCTACCTGCCGGCCGCCGGCGAGACGGTGATCTTCAACCGGTCCTGGTACAACCGGGCCGGCGTCGAGCCGGTGATGGGGTTCTGTACCGGGGCCCAGTACGAGAGCTTCCTCAGGGACGCGCCGCATTTCGAGCGGATGCTGACCGACGACGGTATAGTCCTGATCAAGCTGTGGCTGGATATCAGCAAGCAGGAGCAGGCCAAACGGCTTGAGGAGCGGATGACCGATCCGCTGAAACGGTTCAAGGTATCGCCGCTGGACAAGGAGGCCCAGACTCGGTGGGACGCCTATTCCGAGGCGCGCGACCGCATGCTGGCCGAGACCCATACGAACGGCGCCGGCTGGACGGTCGTGGCGACCGACGACAAGAAGACCGCGCGGCTGAACATCCTTCGCCACATCCTGCGCAGTATCGGCGGACCGGGGGCCAAGGCTGACCGGCCGGACGGGGATGTGGTGTTTCCGGCCGACGGGACGCGGGGGCGTCTGGCCCCCTGATCAGAACCCGAGTTCTGCGCGCAGTTCGGCCGGACTGACCCCGGACGCGCGGATTTCGGCCAGGGTCGCGGCCCCGTCGCGTTTGGCGAACCGCTTGCCGTCCGGACCCAGCAGCAGCGGATGGTGGCGATAGACAGGCGTCGGCAGGTCCAGCAGGGCCTGCAGCACCCGCTGGATCGCGGTGACCGGGATCAGGTCCTCGCCCCGGATCACATGGGTGACGCCTTGGGCGGCGTCGTCGATGACGCTGGCGATGACATAGCCGGCCCCGATGTCCTTGCGCCCCAGCACCATGTCGCCGAGGGCCTCGGGCCGGGCCGTGTGGCGGCCGGGCTCGGCGGCTTCCTCGATCCAGTCCAGAGCCTGGAACCCGCCCAGACGCTCGCGGGCCCGGTCCAGCGACAGACGCCAGGCGAAGGCCTCGCCCCGGGCCAGACGGTCGGCCTCGTCCTGCGGGTCATGGGGCCCGCCGTTGAACGCGCCGGCGTCGGCGGGGTCGTCGGCGTGGGGGGCGACCCCGGCCAGGGCCAGCCGCTCCTTTCGGGTGCGGAAGCAGCGGTACAGCACGCCCATCGCCCCCAGTCGGTCCAGCGCCGCGTCATAGTCGGCGCGGTGGTCGGACTGGCGGCGCACCGGGGTCTCCCAGTCGAGGCCCAGCCAGGCCAGGTCCTCGACCACGGCGGCCTCGAATTCCGGCCGGCAGCGGGTGAAGTCGGTGTCCTCGATCCGCAGCAGGAAGCGCCCCCCCGCGTCACGCGCGGCCCGCCAGGCGGTCAGGGCGGAAAAGGCATGGCCCTTGTGCAGATGGCCGGTCGGGGAGGGGGCGAAGCGGGTCGTGAACATGGCCACACAGTAGCGGGAAGCGGACGTCGTCATAAGCGGCTCTGTCGCAGCGGTGCCGCGGCGCGATAGGATCGCCCATGGCCATCTCTCCGACCCCGAGCGATATCGCCGCCGCGCGCGCGGCTTTGGCCGAGGCTGACCCCGCCCTGGCCCGGGCTAACGCCCAGACACCGGTGTTCGCCTGGCGGGCGCGAACCGGCGGCTTTGAGGGGTTGTTTCGCATGATCGTCGAACAGCAGGTGTCGGTGGCCTCGGCCGCGGCCATCTGGGCGCGGGTGGGCGACGGCGTCGGCGAGCTCACGGCCGAACGGGTGCTGGCGACGGACATTGAAACCCTGCGTAGTTTTGGCCTGTCGGGCCAGAAGGCGCGCTATGGTCACGAGATCGCCGGGGCCCAGGCCGAGGGGCGGATCGATTTCGACCATATGGCCGGTCTCGACGACGCGGCGGCCGTGGCTGCCCTGACCGCGATCAAGGGAGTCGGTCGCTGGACCGCCGAGACCTGGCTGATGTTCTGTGACGGGCGAACCGACCTTTTTCCCGGCGGCGATGTGGCCCTGCAGGAGGCGATGCGCTGGGTCGACCGGGGCGAGGTGCGACCGAACGAGAAAGAGGCCTATGCCCGGGCCGAAATCTGGCGACCGCATCGCGGTATTGCGGCACATCTGCTGTGGGGATGGTATGGCGGGGTCAGACGCGGCGAGATCGCGCTTGAGGAGCCCCTGCCGTGATACCGACACCCAGCCTGGACGTGATCAGCCAGCCGATCCTGCCGACGCTGTATCTGCTCGACTATGTCGGGGTGCTGGTGTTCGCCGCCACCGGGGCCCTGGCCTCGGCGCGCGAGAAGCATGACCTTGTGACCATGGGCTTTTTCGCAGCCATCACCGGCGTCGGCGGCGGCACGCTGCGCGACCTGCTGATCGGCGCGCCGGTGTTCTGGGTGCAGGACTGGAAATATATGGCCGTCTGTTTTACCGGGGCGCTGGCGGTCTGGTTTCTCGGTCGGCGCGAATGGCGTTTCCGGGCCCTGTTGTGGCTGGATGCCATCGGCTTGGCCTCCTACGGCGTGATGGGGGCGGCCAAGGCCGGTGCCCTGGGCATGACCCCGCTGATCTGTATCGTCATGGGGACTCTGACGGCCTGTTTCGGTGGTATCGTTCGCGACCTTCTGGCCGGTCAGCCGTCGATCCTGCTGCGTCGCGAGATCACCGTTACGGCGGCGATTCTGGCCGCTGCCGCCTTTGTCGCGATGAAGGCCCTGGGCCTGTCCAATGTCGCGGCGGCCCTGGTGGCCATGCCGCTGGGATTCGGCTTGCGGGCCGGGGCCCTGGCCAAGGGCTGGAGCCTGCCCGGCTTTCCGGGGGCGACGGCGCGCGGATGATGTCGCCGTTCCGACACGCACTCGTCATGGCGGAGCCGTCGAATCGCGGCTAGGCTGGCCTTCGCCTGACAAGGAAGGAGACGTGTCTTCAGTCCTGTCGCCTCTTTTCCCCTCCAGCACGCTGGCAGGGCCTGATGCAGGTCCAGTCCCGTCCCCCGTCCGGCTGGCCCGCGCTGGTGCTGAACGCTGACTTCCGTCCGCTGTCCTACTATCCGCTGTCGATTTGGCCGTGGGAGGAGGTGGTGAAGGCCGTCTATCAGGAACGGGTGGATGTGGTGTCCTGCTATGACAAGGTGGTGCGCAGCCCGTCGATGGAGATCCTGCTGCCCAGCGTGATTGCGTTGAAGACCTATGTCGATCAGGACCGCCAACCCGCCTTCACCCGTTTCAACGTCTTCCTGCGCGATGGCTTTACCTGCCAGTATTGCGGCGACATGCGCGACCTGACCTTTGACCATGTGATCCCGCGCAGCCGCGGCGGGCGGACGACGTGGGAAAATATCGTCGCCGCCTGTTCGCCCTGCAACCTGCGCAAGGGCGGACGCACTCCGCAGCAGGCCAGTATGCCGATCCACCGCGAGCCGCACCGGCCCAATTCGTGGGAACTGCAGCAGCGAGGCCGGAAATTCCCGCCGCATTTCCTGCATCAGAGCTGGCTGGACTATCTGTACTGGGACATCGAGCTGGAGCCGTAGGCGGCGGGCTCCGGGTCAGCTACACTCCCGTTACGGCTTCACGCGCGAATTTCGGGCGACCGTGCGGACCGTTTCCGCCGCAGCGGCGTTGAGGTCGCTTCCCCGTTCCGCACAGGCTTCCATGAAACTCCGCGTCCGTTCCGAGCTCGTCTATCGTTTCGATCCGCCGACGGACGCGATCTTCCAGATCCACGCCGCCCACTGGCCGGGCCAGCGCGTGCTGGAGGAGTCGCTGGTTCTCACTCCGGCGGTCCCGTTCCGTCTGGACGAGACCGTCGATTTCGGGACTCGGCCGATGCGGGCCCGTCTGTCGGGTGAAGTGGCGGTGCTCTATGAGGCCCTGGTCGACAATGGCCGGCTGACGGGGCTTCCGCCCGACGCGGTCCAGCATGACTGGGCCGATCTGCCGGTCGATGTGCTGACCTATCTGTGGCCGAGCCGGTACTGCTCGTCCGACCAGTTCGGCCGGTTTGTCGAGCGCGAGTTCGGCTCCCTGCGTGGTGGTGCGCGGGTGTTGGCTATCGTTGCCTGGATCGCCGAGAACGTCGACTATCGCTTCGGCGTGTCCGACAGTGAAACCACGGCCGCCCGGACCTTCATCGACCGGGCCGGCGTCTGCCGCGACTTCACCCATCTGGGCATCACCCTCTGTCGGGCCGCAGGCATTCCGGCGCGGGCGGTCAGCGCCTATGCCGATCAGCTGGCCCCTCCGGATTTTCACGCCGTGTTCGAGGTCTGGCTGTCAGACGGCTGGTGGCTGATTGATCCGACCGGCCTGGCCCCGATCGCGGGTCTGGTGCGCATCGCCAGTGGCTGCGACGCGGCCGACATCGCCTTTCTGAGCACCCAGGGCACCTGTGAAATGGTCCGTCAGGCGATCACCGTCGAGGCGGTCTGATCAGTCGCCGGCATCGACGGCCTGCCTCGCTTTCCAGGCCTCGATATAGTCCAGCCGGCGCAGGATCCGGTCCCGGGGATCGATCAGGACGTGAGCTCCGACCGGAACGGTGATCTCCCCTCGGTTACCGGTCATCGGCAGGGTGGTGACCGCGCCGTCGATCTCGATCTCGACCGGCATCGGAAAGGGGCCCCCGTCGCCAGTGACCCATTGCAGGGTCAGCTGGTCGCCGGTCCGGGTCTGGCGCAGGTCGGGCAGGGCGGCCTGGTACAGATAGGCGCGGAAGAACCAGGTCAGGTCCCGGCCGCTCTCCTCATTGACGAGGGTCAGGAAGTCGCCGGTCGAGGCATAGCGCGGGCTGAAATTGCCCGGGTGCGGATCGGGGCGGCCATAGACCAGCCGTCGCACCGCATTGAAGAAGGCCTCGTCGCCGATCAGCAGGTGCAGCGAATGGGCGATCAGCGAGCCCTTGTTGTAGATGTCGAGGCCCGGCCCCTTCTCGTCGTTATAGACCTGGTCCTCGGTTCTCAGCTCGCCCGAGACGACGGGGTGTCGGTTGAGCAGGGCCTGACGCTGTTTAAGCAGCGACGCCTGCATGGCCCGGTCGCCGTGCAGCCAGCGGTCGTAAAGCGGCTGCATATAGGTGCCCAGCCCCTCGTGCAGCCACATGTCGTCGGCGTTGGTGTTGGTCAGCTGGTTGCCGAACCACTCGTGGGACAGTTCGTGATGCAGCAGCCAGTCGAAGCCGCGACCATCCAGCCGGTAGCCATTGCCGTAGGCGTTGATGGTCTGGTGTTCCATACCCAGGTACGGGGTCTCGACCACGCCCATCTTCTCGTCACCGAACGGGAAGGGGCCGACGGTGGCCTCGTAGAAGTCCAGCATCTGCGGGAATTCGTCGAACAGGGCCCGGGCGCGCTCGGGATCATCCGTGGGCAGGTACCAGTAGGTCATCGGCACGGTGTTGCCGTAGCGACTGGCATAGTCGGCGCTGAGCGCGACATAGGGGGCGATGTTCAGCGCCACTGCATAGGTGTTGGGCTGTGTCGCGCTCCAGTTCCAGGTCGTCCAGCCGTCGCCCTGATCGACGATGCCGGTCAGGCGGCCGTTGGCGGGGGCGGACAGGCCGGTGGGCACGGTGATATGCAGGTCCACCCGGCCGGGCTCGGCGAGGGGATGGTCGATACAGGGCCAGAACAGGTCACACCCCTCGCCCTGGACGGCGGTGGCGATCCACGGTCGGCCGTCGGGCGTGGTCGACCAGACAAATCCACCGTCCCATGGTGAGTTCGGCGCGACGCGAGGGTAGCCGGCATAGGCGATGCGCAGTGTGACCGACTCTCCGGCCGCGAGAGGGCGGGGCAGGTCGACGGTTAGCCGTCCGTCGGGATTGGCCCATTGATCGGCGGAGACCGGCACCCCGTCGACCGAGACTTCGGAGATGTCGAACAGGGTGTCCAGCTCGACCGCCAGCCGGGTCAGGGGGGCAGTCGCGGTGAAGCTCAACACGGCCGCGGCGCTGAGGGCGTGAGCCTCGGGGCTGACGCGAAAGGACAGATCGGCCCGGTCGAAACGCAGGGCCAGCTGTTCGTCGGTGCGGGGCTGGTCGGTCTCGAGGGTGAAGGCGGTCGAGATGCGCGGTGCCGGCACGGTCGGTGCGGTCGTGGCGCAGCCGGCCAGTGTCAGGGCGGCGACCGCAGGCGCGGCAAGTCGGGCGACGATGGCGGACACGGCGAACTCCGGAGGCGACCGGGGCGAGGGTAGGGCGACGCGGCGCGGGCGCAAGGGTGGTCGCGGGCAAAGAAAAAGGCCGGTGTTGCCACCGGCCTCATTCAAATACAGGAGTCAGACGCCGATCAGGCGGCGGCTTGCTCGGCGATCTTGGCCTTGACCTGGCGCTTGATCCGCTGGGCAGCTGTCGAGAGCTTCTCGTCGCGTGCCTTGACGATGAAGGCGTCCAGGCCGCCCTTGTAGTCGAGGGTGCGCAGCGCAGCGTTCGAGATGCGCAGGCTGAACGACTGGCCCAGCGACTCGGAAGCCAGCTTGACCGTCTTCAGCGACGGCAGGAAGCGGCGCTTGGTCTTCACATTCGAGTGGCTCACGCTGTGGCCGACCATCGGGCCGATACCGGTGAGTTCGCAACGACGAGACATCGTCAGATCCTTAAAGATCACATCCGGCAAACAGCGACCGGACGCATGAAACAGGAACGCGCGGGCAAATGTCCCGCGCGAGAGGGGGCCGTATAGAGGAGGAGCGGTCTGCGCGTCAAGGCCGAACCGGCCTGTCGGGAGTCGAACGACCCTGTTCAGCCGCCGTTCAAATGCCGCCATATAGAGACTGTATGCATGACACCGTTTTCAAACCGAGGGGCGACCATGAAATCTTCTGCTCTGCTGACCCGTACCCTGACCGTCGCCGTGCCGATCCTGGCCGGGGCCCTGCTGCTGGGCGCATCGGCCGCGGCCCCGCAGACCCCGGCCGCCCAGACGGTCCTGCCCGGCTACTGGGAATATACGACCAGTGCCCTGGGCGTGGGCGACACCGAGACTAAATGCGTGCGTCCCAGTGAGATCAACCGCTTCTTCGGCGGCCTGTCGACGCGCCGCTGGCAGTGCACCTATCCGGTGCGCGAGGTCGGCAACGGTCATGCCCGGTTCGAGGGCGTCTGTCGCGATCCCAAGGGCCGCACCGTCAATGTCCGGCTGAACGGCCCGTATGACGCGGAGAATTTCCACTTCCGCGGCGGGGCCCAGCCGGTGCGTGGCCTGCCCTATATTCCGGCCAGTATCACGGCGCATCGCATCAGCGCCGAATGCCCGGCTAACGCCGAGTATTTCTGAGCCCCGGTTCGCCGAACGACGGATCAAGAAAAAGGCCCGGTCTCGCGACCGGGCCTTTTGCCTGTGGCGAAGAAGGCCTGACGGATCAGGCGGCTTCGGCCTCGGCCTCGGCGGCCGCAGCGGCGATGGCGGCCGGCGAAAGGACGGCCTTCTTGGCGCTGAGCGACTTGGCCAGCAGCTCGACGGCGGCACCCTTGTCGATGCGGTTGGCCGCTGCGACTTCTCGGGCCATCCGGTCCAGCGCCGATTCATAGAGCTGGCGCTCCGAATACGACTGTTCCGGCTGGCTGTCGGCGCGGTGCAGGTCACGAACCACTTCGGCGATCGAGATCAGGTCGCCCGAGTTGATCTTGGCTTCGTATTCCTGGGCGCGGCGGCTCCACATGGTGCGTTTGATGCGGGCGCGACCCTTGAGGGTGGTCAGGGCCTTGGTCACCACATCATCGGCGGCCAGCGTACGCAGGCCGGCCGTCTTGGCCTTCTTGGTCGGAACCCGCAGCGTCATCTTCTCGTGGTCGAAGGTCACGACATAGACTTCCAGTTCCATGCCCGCGACTTCCTGGACCTCGACGGCGGCGACCTTGCCGACGCCGTGCGCCGGGTAGACGACAGCGTCGCCAACCTTGAATTCCAGACCGCTCTTGCTCGTCATGTCATTCCTTTCCCGGCAACAGGGGCGGGCGGATCGAAAACGCAGAGACGTCAAATCCTCTCCGTCGGCGGGGGCCGTCGGAGGGGGCATGCATGAACGTCAACTGTGGAAACGGATCACCAAACCTCTGGCCGACCCTGCCTTCGTGGGCGGGGTTCTGTCGCAAACGCGGGCGGGGCGAATAATTCGCTGACCGCCCGACCCAATGCCGAGGAACCTATCACAAAATGCCGGAATTTCAAAACATCCGCAGCTCCGTCCCTGGAGCGGGATGTCACTGGCACGGCGCAGGTCGGTGGATCAGGAGCCCTTGCCGGGTTTGGTGGAGAAATATTTCTCGAACTTGCCGGTCTCGCGCTCGAATTGTGCGGCATCCGCCGGGGCTGTGCCCTTGACGGTTATGTTGGGCCAGACCTTGGCATATTCGGCGTTGATCTGAAGCCATTTGCCGTCGGGCTCGTCCTCGGTGTCGGGGACGATGGCGTCGACCGGGCATTCCGGTTCGCAGACGCCGCAGTCGATACATTCGTCGGGGGCGATGACGAGGAAATTCTCGCCCTCATAGAAACAGTCGACCGGGCAGACCTCGACACAGTCCATGAATTTACATTTCACGCAGGCGTCGGTGACGATGTAGGTCATGGGCGTTCGGGGCGCGATCGGATGACGGGAGGGCGGGAAGCGCAAATGACCCCGCCGGCCCCCTGTGTCAACCGGACACGATGTCATAGCCCTTGCCAGACCGTTCAGGGCCGCTATCTGTTACAGTGTCGATTGCAGATAAGCAGCCCTTCAGGAGTTCCCATGAACCGTTTCTTCCAGACCGCGCTCGGCGGTGCCGCCGCCCTCGCCCTTCTGACCGCCGGTGGTGTCGTCGCCCGGACCCAGACCACCGAGGTCCCCGCCGAGGTCCAGGCCGGAGCCTATTCGCTGGATTCCAGCCACGGCAAGATCACCTGGTCGGTCAAACACCTGGGCTTTTCGACCTACTACGGCCAGTTCGTGAATGTTGAGGCGACCCTGAACCTTGATCCGGCCAATCCGTCGGCCTCCAGCCTGACCGCGACCATTCCCCTGACCGATGTCGATCCCAACTCGGACGGGCTCAAGGCCCACCTGCAGACGGCCGACTTCTTCGATACGGCCAATCATCCGGTCGCCACCTTCGTGTCGCGCTCGGTGACGGTGGACGCGGACGATACCAGCGAGGCCACGGTGGTCGGCGACCTGACCCTGCGTGGCGTGACCCGTCCGGTGACCATGGAGGTCCAGTTCAACCAGGCGGGCCCGTCGATGGGCGGCACCTACCGTGTCGGCTTTGACGGTGAGGCGACGATCAGACGGTCCGAGTTCGGCGTCGACTATGCCGTGCCGGCGGTGTCGGACGAGGTCGAACTGCACATCGAGGGCGAGTTCATCCGCCAGCAGTAGGCCTCAGCTCGGGTCGACCAGACGATAGAGGGCGCGGGCTTCCTCCGGGGGTCCGCGCCGCTCGCCCAGGGACTCGATGCCGAGTTCGATCAGCCGCCCACCGAGGGCGAACACCAGGGTGTCGCCGACCTGAACGCCGCGCGCGGGCTTGTCGATACGGCTCTGGACGCCGTTCCGGCCCAGCCGTACCGCGCCGCGTTCGACAAAGCCGGTGGCGACGGAGCGGGTGCGCAGGAACCGGGCCCGCCACAGCCAGACATCAATCCGACAATTCTCGCTCAAGCGGAGGCGGGGCCAGCCGTGCGGCGTCGCCGCGGGCGTTTGCGTTTCGCCGGTGCTTGCGGGGGTGACGCGGTGAGGGCCGACAGGGCGGCGAACGGCGAGTCCCGAACGGGGCGCGCCAGCCCCTTTTTCGGCGTCTGGGCGCGCGACGGCTTCAGCGCCGCGGTCAGGGTTTTGGCTTCGTCCAGTGAAAGGCCCAGCGCGGCGAGGTCGACCTCGGTCAGGACCCCCTTGCCCGCCGCCTGACGCTCGCTCAGCGACTCCAGCATCTCCACCCCCGCCGCAAGCCGGCCCACCGCCCGCAGGCCAAAGGCCGAGAGCAGCTGTGGCGACGGCGATGGCGTCGGCAGGGCAGTCAGGGGCGTCGGGCCGGGACGGAACGACTCTGCGGTGACAAAGGCCTGGGCCAGGGCCCGGCCGCGCGCTTTCAGCACCCCGGGCAGCCAGACGGAATGGGACCCCATCCGCACGGCAAAGGTCCTCAGCGTCCGCCGCTCGACCGGGCTCAGCGCGGCCAGATCGCGCGCGACCTCGCGCCGGTCGATGACGCCGCCGGCCTCGATCAGCCGGAATGCGATTCCGCGCGGCAGGCCCTTCAGCGCCCCGCTCTCTACGGCCCCCTTCAACCGCGCCAGCGGCTTCAGCGCGCGACCAGCCTCGGCGGCCAGCCAGGCCTCGAGGCGTCGTTGGGCCCGGTCCCGCACCGCCGCAGGTCCCAGGTCTCCCAGCAGCCGGACCCGGGGCGAGAACCAGGTTCCGCCGGCGATCTGTCCAGCCGCGGCACCGTGCCACAGTACCGCGCCGTCCGGGGTTACGGAAAAGGCCGTATCGTCGTCTGCGGTCAGAGCGCCCAGTCGTCGCGCGATCTCGGGGCCGACGGCGCGACCGGCGGCGGCCTTCAATGTGCGGTCGGCCAGGGTCGAGCCGCCCTTGTCGGGGGCGAAGCGGACCCCGTCCAGCTGGCCGACCACCTCGCCCTCAACCGTGACCCGGCCATCCTCGGCCACCTCGGCGGCGAGATCCGGCCTGTCGTTGAGCGACCGCATCAGGGCGGTGGTGCGGCGGTCGACGAACCGGGCCGTCAGCCGTTCGTGCAGGACGTCGGACAGCCGGTCTTCCAGCACCCGGGTCTGGTCCCGCCAGTCACGGGCCTGGTCGAGCCAGTCGGCGCGGTTGGCGATGTAGGACAGGGTGCGGACACCGGCCAGCCGGGCCGAGAGCTGGTCGATCTGGCCGTCGTCGCGATCCAGCCGGGCGAAGCGTTGCGCGGCCCAGTCGGTGTCCAGCCGGCCGCGCCGCCCGGTCAGGGCCTGGAAGATATCCTTCGACAGCCGGGCGTGTTCGTCCAGGGTGGTCTTCTGGAAATCGGGCAGCTGGCAGGCTTCCCACAGCCGCATCACGGCCCCGCGGGAGCGGCCGATGCGTTTGACGTCGTCATCGGCCATGGCCCGGCGCAGCAGGGTCTCGTCCAGCGCCGGGGCGGCCAGTTTCAGGCCACGGATACCGGGTGTCTCGACCAGGGAGCGCAGCAGGTCAGGCAGGGTGTCGAAATCCAGCCGGGCATTGCGCCATTCGGCCGCGACCACCGGGTCGAACCGGTGGTCGACCACCTGTTCGACCAGATCGGCGTCCAGCTCCTCGCATTCGCCGGTGACACCAAAGGTGCCGTCGCGCAGGTGGCGACCGGCCCGGCCGGCGATCTGGCCGATCTCGTGGGCGTGCAGCCAGCGGGTCCGGGTGCCGTCGAATTTTCGCAGGCCGGCGAAGGCGACATGGTCGACGTCCATGTTCAGCCCCATGCCAATGGCGTCGGTGGCGACCAGAAAGTCGACCTCGCCGGACTGGAACAGTTCGACCTGGGCGTTGCGGGTGCGGGGCGACAGACTGCCCATGACCACGGCGGCCCCGCCGCGCTGGCGACGGATCAATTCGGCGATGGCGTAGACCCGGTCGGTCGAGAAGGCGACGATGGCGCTGCGCCGGGGCAGGCGGGTCAGCTTCTTCGAGCCGTCGTAGCTGAGGGTGGAGAGCCGCTCGCGTTCGATGATCTCCAGGTCCGGGATCATGGCCCGCATCAGCGGGGCCATGGTGCCCGCCCCCAGGAACATGGTCTCGAACCGACCGCGGGCGTGCAGCAGCCGCTGGGTGAACATGTGGCCGCGCTCAGGATCGGCGACCAGCTGGATCTCGTCGACCGCCAGGAACTCGACCTGACGTTCCAGCGGCATGGCCTCGACCGTGCATACGAAGAAGCGGGCCCGCGGGGGGACGATCTTCTCCTCGCCGGTGATCAGGGCCACAGAGGCCGCGCCGCAGCGTTTGACGATCCGCTCATAGATCTCGCGCGCCAGCAGCCGTAACGGCAGGCCGATCATGCCCGAGGCGTGACCCAGCATCCGCTCGACCGCCAGATGGGTCTTGCCGGTATTGGTGGGGCCCAGGACCGCGACGACGCGCGAGGGGGCCAGACCCGTGGGGCGGTCACTCATGATGCAAACAAGGTGGCGATTCCCCGGGCATTGCTCAAGTCGCAACGGCCGGGCGTCAGGGTCGCACGCGGGATCGTGATTATCGCTTGCCGATCCCGGGGCAGGGCGCAAAGTCGAGCTTTGCTGTTCCCCGGAGCCCCCATGACTGAAACCGCCCGCCGCAAGCCGATCGCCTGGCCCATGCTGATCCGTCAGGGGCATCTGTTCCTGGGCATGATCATCGCCCCCAGCATCCTGATGTTCGCGATCACCGGCGGGTTGCAGATCTTCCGGCTGCAGGAAAGCCACGAGGGCTATACTCCTCCGGCCGTTCTGGAAAGGTTCGGCAGGCTGCACAAGGACCAGGTCTTCAGCCTGCCGAAAAAGCGGGCCGCCGAGCCGGCGCAGCGTGCGCCGGAACCGGCTGTGGCTGCCCCCGCCGCGGTTGCCCCGGCTGCGGCCGCCCCGGCCCAGGCCGAAGCCCCTCGCGCGGGCCCACCCCTGTCGAAAAGGCTGCTGCAGTGGTTCTTCACCCTGGTCGCGGTCGGCCTGGTACTGACGACGCTGCTGGGTGTGTGGATGGGGGTGATGTTGAGCCGCTGGAAGGTTACGGCACGCTGGCTGCTGCTGGCGGGCACGGTTCTGCCGGTGCTGTTTCTGCTGGTTTAGACGACTCCCCAACCGCCGGTCTTAACGGGTCATGGTTAACCGGCGGAACAGGGGCGAAACGAATCAGGACCGAATCACTGACACCGCCATATTCCGGGTTTGTTCCCTACAAGATATTGTATCTTAAGAAGGATTAACCACAATCACCGGGTCGGGCCGGGCGGGGGATGATCTGGTGATGGCCGGGAAATCCGCCGCGTCGGCGCGCGAGGCGCTTCCCCCGCGCCCGCCGAGCCGCTAGGTCAGCGTCCGTGACCCCGTAGCTCAGCCGGATAGAGCAAGGCTTTCCTAAAGCAGAGGTCGGGGGTTCGAGTCCCTCCGGGGTCGCCACTACACTACAGCAGGGCTCAGTCCGCGCGGCGGCCGCGCGGTCCGGTGCCGGTGCCGTGTTTGCCGATGCTTTCCCAGACCGGGGGGGCGGCCTTGTGGATGTACTGTTCCGAGACCATCCAGCCCTTGAACGGACGCAGGATCGCCAGACACATCAGGGTCAGCAGCGGCATGGTGACGACCAGGTGCACCCAGATCGGCGGGTGGACCATGAAGTCGAAGGCCATCAGGGCCATCATGCCGATCACCCCGACCAGGGACATGACGAAGAAGGCCGGACCGTCAGCGGGGTCGGCGAAGCTGTAGTCGAGACCGCATTCCGGGCAGGAGTCGCGGATGGTCAGATAGCCGGTCAGCAGCGGACCTTCGCCGCAGCGGGGGCAGCGGCAACGCAGGCCTGTCGACAGGGTGCTGAGGCGGGGATACTGGACATCGGTCATCCGGCAGATGTCGGCCCGGCGGGGCAGGGTTGCAAGCGGCGTCATTGTCGCGGGGCGAACGGCGATCGGTCACCCTCCGTTAACCGCGATTAAAGGGCTTCACGCGAGTGTGCGCGCGTATGTCCGGGGTCTCATCCAGCAAGCGCATCCTCAGAACGACCGTGGCGGCTGCCGCGGCGGGTGCCGTGGTGCTGTCGCCACTGGCGCCGCTGGCCCAGGAGTCCGGGGCGGCGACGGATCCCATCGAAATTCGCGTCGGGGCCAATCCCCGCTTCACCCGGGTCGAATTCGCCGGCGTGATCGGGGCCCGGTCGCAGGTAAGACGCGAGGGCCAGACGATCGTCGTCCGGATCGGGGCCACGGCGGCGCCCGACATTTCGCGTCTGCGGGTCGATCCGCCCAAGGGGGTCGAGAGCGTCGAGACCCGATCCGTGCCCGGGGCCACGGAGCTGGTCCTGACCCTGGCCGAGGGGGCTGATTTCCGGAGCGGTAACGCCGACGGGGCTGTCTGGCTGAACCTCTACGCACCGGGTACGCCCCCGCCGGCCGAGGCCAGTGCGGCGGCGACCGCTGCCGTCGCCATTCCGGTGACGGCCATCGCGACGGCCGATAAGGTCTCGCTGAAATTCGCTTGGACCCAGCCGGTCGGCGCGGCCGTGTTCCGTCGCGGCGCGGCGGTCTGGGTCGTGTTCGACACCGTGGCGCGGCTCGACATGGCCGGGGCCCGGACCCTGGGCCCGGCGACCGACGCACGCTGGGCTGCCGGGGCTGACTATACGGCTGTGCGGATCGCCGCGCCCGAAGGCCTGCCGGTATCGGTAGTCAGCGCGGGCTCGGACTGGACGGTTGTGATCGGCGGTCAGCCGGTCGCGGCAACCGGGGTCGAGGTGACGCGCGCTGAAAGCGGCGATCTGGCGCTGGTCGTGCGGATGGCCGGGGCCACCCGGGCCGTCTGGCTGACCGATCCGCTGGTGGGCGACCGATTCGCGGCGGTGACAGCCCTGGCACCCGGCAAGGGTCTGGGCCAGCGTCGTCAGTCGGTCGATCTGACCCTGTTGCCGACGGCCCAGGGGCTGGCGATCGAGACCTCGACCGACGACCTGCGCGTCGCCGCTGACGGTGACCTGGTGTCGCTGACCCGGCCGGGCGGGCTGATCCTGTCGCCGCCATCCGTATTGCTGGCTGCGGCCCATGTGCCGACCGGCGCGCCGCAGAAGGCCCGGTTCGCCGCCCTGATCCTGCCGGAGTGGAGCGAGACGGGCCCGGGCGGCTTCGCCCCGCGCTTCCGCGAACTGCAGACCCGCGCGGCCGGGGAATCCCAGGCCGCCGGCGAGAATCCGCGCGCGCCGATCGAGGCCCGTCTGGCCTTCGCGCGGTTTCTGATCGCCTCGGGGCTGGGCTATGAGGCCATCGGCATTCTCAACGCCATTATCGACCAGGCTCCGAACATGGCCGGCGAGGCCGAGGTGCGGGGCCTGCGCGGCGCGGCGCGAACCTCGATCGGCCGTATCCAGGAGGCCCAGGCCGATTTCGCCGCCGGTGCCCTGGCCGGGGATCCTTCGGCGCGGGTCTGGCAGGGCTATATCGCCGCCCAGCAAGGTGACTGGGCCGAGGCGCGGCGGGGCTTTATCGCCGGGGCCGCGGTCATCGACAGCTTTCCCGAGGTCTGGCGCGCGCGTTTCGGGGCTGCCCATGCCATGGCGGCGCTGGAAACCGGCGATCTGGACGCCACCAAATCCCTGCTGGCCTACAGCTTCAGCCAGCATACGAGCGCCGCCGACCAGCTGACGGCACGGCTGGTTCAGGCGCGGTTGTTCGAACTGCAGGGCGAGGGCGACCGGGCCCTGGCCGTTTACAAGGCCGTGGCGCGGGCCCCGCTGGACGGAATTTCGACCCCCGCTAAACTGGCCGTGGTGCGCATGGAGCTGGACCGGGGCACGCTGAAGCCTGATGCCGCCGCCGACCAGCTGGAATCGCTGCGCTGGCGCTGGCGCGGAGACGCCACCGAACTGGCCGTGATCCGGCAACTGGGCAGCCTGTATCTGTCGCAGGGCTTATACCGCGAGGCCCTGACGGCCCTGCGCGGGGCGGGCACACGGATGGCGCTGCTGCCGGGGGCCATGGACCTGCAGATGGACCTGTCCAACGCCTTCCGCAGTCTGTTCCTCGAGGGCGGGGCCGACGGACTGCAGCCGATCCAGGCGCTGGGTCTGTTCTATGATTTCCGCGAACTGACCCCGGTCGGGGCTGACGGCGACGAGATGGTGCGGCGACTGGCGCGGCGGCTGGTCAATGTCGACCTGCTGGATCAGGCGGCCGAGCTGCTGCAACACCAGGTCGACAACCGGCTGGAGGGCGTGGCCAAGGCCCAGGTGGCGACCGATCTGGCCACTGTCTATCTGATGGACCGGCAGGCCGAGAAGGCGTTGCAGGCGATCTGGAGCTCGCGCACCACCCTGCTTCCCAATGCGTTGAACGCCGAGCGGCGGGCACTGGAAGCGCGGGCCCTGATGGATCTGGGCCGGTTCGATCATGCGCTGGAGGTGCTGGATCGTGATGCCACACCGGCGGCCCAGGCGGTCCGGGCCGAGGTGTACTGGAAACAGGAAAACTGGGCCGCGGCTGCCGTGGCCTATGACAAGACCCTGGGTGAGCGCTGGAAGACCTCGACGGTGCCGCTGACACCCGCTGAGGAAGCCCTGCTGATCCGGGCCGGGGTCGGCTATTCGCTGGTTGATGATCAGGGGGCGCTGGCGCGGCTGTCACGCGACTATGCGCCGCTGGTGCCCGGGGCCCGTTCGACCGGGGCGCTGCGGATTGCCCTGGCGGGACCGAATGCCGGCGACGTCAATCCGGCCGATATCGGCACGGCGGCCGGCGGGGCCGATACTTTCGCCGGATGGGTCACGGCGATGAAGGCCCAGTTCCGACAGCAAACGGGCGAGACCCGCACTGCTGCGACCCCCGCCCGTCCTCAAGCCCGGACTCCGGCACCGGCGGCCGCCGCGAGACCCGCAGCCGCCGCCTGACCGGACGAATGTCCTAGCTGTTGACCGCGTCCTTGAGCGGCTTCGACACGCGGAAGCGCACGGCCTTGGAAGCAGCGATCTTGATGGTGGCGCCGGTCGCCGGGTTGCGGCCTTCACGGGCGGCACGGGCGGCGGTGTCGAAAACACCCAGGTTGGAGATGCGGACGTCGCCGCCACCCATCAGGCTTTTGTGAATGTTCTTGACGATGGCTTCGAGCACGCGGCCGGCGTCGGCCTGCGAAACATTGGCGTCCTTGGCGACGGCGGCGATGAGTTCAGCTTGTGTGGTCATGGGTCGTTTCCAAAAAAGGCCACCCGATTTCCGGGCGAGACCGACCGATCAACACGTGTTTTGGTGCGCTTGGCAAGCGGTGCTTGCCGCGTGGGTCACTGACCGTGGGGATTCAGCCCGCTCCCGAGGCCCGCTGGAAGCTCTCGACCAGGCTTCCGGCGACCAGTCTCCAGCCATCAACGAGCACGAAGAAGATCAGCTTGAACGGTAGCGAAACCACCACCGGGGGCAGCATCATCATCCCCATGCTCATGAGCACGCTGGCGACCACCAGATCGATCACAAGAAACGGAACGAAAAGAAGAAATCCGATTTCGAAGGCCTTCTTCAGCTCGCTGATCATGAAGGCCGGGGTGACCACCCGCAGGGGTAGGTCGGGGGCCGCGGTATTGGCCTCCACCTTGCTCAGTCGGGTGAACAGGGCGAGGTCGTTCCGGTCGACCTGGGCGAGCATGAAAGTCTTCACAGGTTCGGAGGCCGCATCGAAGGCCTGGGGCAGCTCCATCTGCTCATCCAGCAGGGGGCGGATGCCCGAATCATAGGCGTCCTGCCAGGTCGGAGCCATGACGATGGCGCTCAGAAACAGGGCCAGGGAGACCAGAACCGCGTTTGGCGGTGACTGCTGCATGCCGAGCGCGGTGCGCAGCAGGGACAGAACCACGATGATTCGCACGAAGCTGGTGGTCATGATGACGATCGACGGGGCCAGCGACAGGACGGTCATCAGTCCGACCAGCTGCACCACACGCGTGGTCAGCCCGGCCCCGGTGCCGAGGTCGACATTGATGGCCGCCCCGCTCTGGGCCGCTTCCTGGGCCAGGGCGGCCAGGGGCCATAGCAGGCACAGGACGGTGGTCAGCAGCGACAGCAGGACGGCGCGTTTGAACTCGGCCCGGGTGGGCACGGCGAACAGGGCCGGAAGCCGGGTTCGAGCGGTCACGCCCCGGTCTCCGGCAGGGGCGGGGCAGGCTGGCGCGGCTCGATCAGTTCGCGGCCCTCGCCCAGCAGGATCAGGCGTTCCTCGTCATCGACCCGCACGAGAACCAGGCGGCGGGCCGGGTCCAGAACCAGGGTCTCGACGACGCGCAGGCGACGCTCGCCGCGCTCGGCACTGATTCGGGCCATCAGCTGGGGCGCATAGCGACGGGCGGCCCAGGCCGCGAGGCCGATGATCCCGAGGGTGAAGGCCAGGCCGAAGACGGCGCGGGCAAGGTCGAGGAAATTCATTCAAATGGCCCTGCCGGCGACGCCTCCGCGATCGGGGGCCGGCGGATGGAGCCTTGCCGATCGTGGTTAACGGGTCGTTTAGATAACTCCGCGTTAACCATGCAGGCGGCATTTTCTGCCCATCTGAACGGGCGCGCCGCGTCTGACGGGAGGAAGCCATGGGCTTTTCCGACCTGCCCCTGCTGGACCAGATCAAGGGTCGCCTGTCCTGGCTGGACGAACGTCAGCGGGTCATTGCCCAGAATGTCGCCAACTCCGACACGCCGGGCTACGTCGGCCGCGATCTGAAGGCCCCGACCGATTTTGCCGCCGCCCTGCGCGAGGGCGGGGCGCTGCAGATGACCCGGACCAGCGCGAATCACATCGCCCCGGCCGCACCGCAGAGTCGGTTCCACACCAGCGCCGCCCCGGATTCCGAGACCACGCTGGACGGCAATTCGGTCGTGGTCGAGGAGCAGATGCTGAAGATGGCCGAGAGCCGGATGGCCTATGACGCCGCCATCAGCTTCTACCAGAAGTCGATGAACATGCTGCGGATGGCCGCCCGCGCGCCGGGTCGCTGACACCATGAGCGAGGATCGATAGATCATGCCAGAACCCGTCGCCCGCAACAGCGCCATGGCCGTGGCTGCCTCGGCCCTCAAGGCCCAGCAGTCGCGCATGCGCGTCATCGCCGAGAACATCGCCAATGCCCAATCGACGGCGCGGACCGCCGGGGGGACTCCCTATCGCCGCCAGATCCCGGTGTTCGAGGCTCGCAATGTCGACGGGGCCACGGGCGTGACCCTGGCCGAGGTTCGACCGGACCAGAGCGAGTTCCGCAAGGAGTATGATCCGTCCCACCCGGCCGCCAACGCCGAGGGCTATGTGCTGCGCCCCAATGTCGACAGCCTGGTCGAGGCGATGGACATGCGCGAGGCGCAGCGGGCCTATGAGGCCAACCTGAATGTCATCGAGACGGCGCGGTCGATGGACGCCCGCATCCTCGACCTGCTGAAGAAGTGAGGCGCTAGATGATCAATCCCATGATGGCGGCGCGCGCCTATTCCGCGGTCCAGGGCGGCGCCATGCCGACCGAGCTGACCGGGGCCACCGGCGGTGCCGGGGCGGCCCAGGGGGCGGGCTTTTCCGACCTGCTGCAGAACGTCATGGGGGACATGACCCAGTCGACCAAGGCGGCCGAGACGCAGATGGCCACCTCGGTGCAGGGCAAGGGCAGTCTGATCGACGTGGTCACCGCCGTGACCTCGGCCGAGGCTTCGCTGGAGACGGTCATGGCCGTCCGGGACCAGGTGATCCAAGCCTATCAGGAAATCATGCGGATGCCGATCTGACGATCGACGTCGGTCGGCCTCTAGCCTTCCAGCGACACGACCGGGCCACCCAGGCGCACGGGACGCGGTGACCGCGATTTGAGCCAGGCGCGGATGCGGGTCTGGATCGGATTGTCGATCCCGAAATGGAAGGCGAAGGCGAAAGCCACGGCGGCCGAAACGCCCAGACCCCACAGCCCCCACTGGGCCGCGACCGGCAGGTCGAAGCGGGCGATGGCGACATTGGCCACGCCGAACCAGGCGATACGAACCACCTCATTGGTGATGAACATGGAGAAGGAGACCTGGGCGGCCTTCTCGACCCATTTCGACGGGCGCGGCGTCGGGATGGCCCCGGCCGCCAGGATGATCACCGAGATACAGGCCAGGGAGGCCAGGGCCTGTTTGTCGACCAGCTGGATGGCGAACAGGCCTGCGGCGGCGGCGATCCCGGCCCAGCGCGCCAGCCGGGGATCGATCCAGACCTTCTGGGCAAATCCGGCCAGGGCCATGCCGAGCACGAACAGCGGCAGGGCACGGAAGAAGCCGTAGCGCAGCGGCATCTGATAGACGGGATAGTCGAGCAGGGCCCAGCACAGCTGGTTGGCCAGCAGATAGCCGCCAAGACCGAGCGCCAGGATCGACCATGGGCCCAGTCGGGTCAGGCCGCGCAGCACCCACGGAAAGGCCAGATAGCAGCCGATCAGGGCCGAGATCGACCAGGTCGGCGCGTTCCAGCCGAGACCACCGGGGATGCCGAAGGCCTGGACCAGGCCAAGTTGGGCCGGCAGCTGGTCCCACTGGAACCATTCCGGATTGCGGGGCGCGGCCCCGGTCGCGGTGCCGAAAACGACCATGGCGACCAGGGTCAGGCCCATGATCAGATGGGCGGGCCAGACACGCAGCAGGCGTTTCAGCACGAAGTCGCCGGGCGACAGTGCGCCGCGCCCCAGGGCCGCGCCATAGACGCGCATCAGCACATAGCCGGAGTCGATCAGGAAGAAATTGGTGAGCAGGAAACCGCTGCGTTCGAACATCGGATGGACGCTCTCGGCCAGCGCGATCGGGCCTGCCCCCTGGAAATGGTGGAGGATGATCAGGGCGGCCACAATGAAACGCAGGGCGTCGAGCCAGCCACCGCGGACGATGGGCGGTGTGTCCTTTTGGGTCGAAATGGCGGTCCAGGTCATGATTCCGGCCCTCCTGACCGGTGTTCAGACCTGTCGGAGCAAGGGGCGGGCCGCTTGTTGCGGGATCAGCCGCGCACCAGCCGCAGGAATTCCTCGCGGGTGCGGGGGTCGTCGCGGACGACGCCCAGCAGGGTGCTGGTGGTCAGGGTCGCCCCCGGAACATCGACGCCGCGCAGGGTCATGCAGCTGTGTTCGGCCTCGATGACCACGCCGACGCCGGCGGGCCGCAACACCTCATGGATGGCGTCGGCGATCTGGGCCGTCATTTTTTCCTGGATCTGCAGGCGTTTGGCATAGCCGCGCACGACCCGGGCGAGTTTGGAGATGCCGACGACGCGGTCGGTCGGCAGATAGCCGACATGGGCTACGCCGACGACCGGCAGCATGTGGTGTTCGCAGAAGCTGACGAAGCGGATGTTCTTGAGCACGACCAACTGGTCGTAGCCGCCCACTTCCTCGAACGTGCGTTCCAGATAGGCGCGGGGCTCGACCTCATAGCCGGCGAACAGTTCGCGATAGCTGCGGGCGACGCGGGCAGGTGTGTCGAGCAGACCTTCGCGGTCGGGGTCGTCACCGGCCCAGCGGATCAGGGTGCGGACGGCGGCCTCGGCCTCGGACTGGGGAATCTGATCGGTCATGGGCCAGCTTTACGCCGGACTGCCGGCACCGATCCAGATTTTCCTCCGGTTTCGGGCCAAAGGCGACGGAAGATCCCTGTCTCCTAACTCCGCATTAACCATGGTCCCGGCATTTTCTGCCCAGTATCCTTGGAGCGTAAGAATGAACGGCGCGGAAGTTCTGGATGTCGGGCGCGATGCCCTGTGGCTGACGATCCAGCTGTGCGGCCCGATGCTGCTGGTCGCCCTGGTGGTCGGTGTCAGTATCGGTCTGTTCCAGGCCCTGACCCAGATCCAGGAACAGACGCTGGTCTATGCGCCGAAGATCATGGCGATCTTTGTCTCCCTGCTGTTGTTCCTGCCGGTCATGGGCTCGCTGCTGGGCGGCTTCATGCGCACCATCGCCGCGCGCATCGCCGGGATGTGAGCCCGAGGTGGAACCCTACGCCACCGCCGATCAGGTCTGGGCCGGCGGTCTGATCTTCGCGCGCATCGGCGCGATCATGATGATGATGCCGGGGTTCGGCGAGAGCTATGTGCCGCCGCGCATCCGACTGGCCCTCGCCCTGTCGGTGTCGTTGGTGGTGTGGCCGATTGTCGGAGGTGTCCTGCCCGGCCTGCCCTCCACGATCGGCGGCATGGCAGGCTGGGTCATTCGCGAGGTCATCACCGGCCTGATGATCGGTGCCCTGCTGCGGGCCTTCATGACGGCCCTGTCGACGGCGGGTGAGGTGGTGTCGATGCAGACGACGCTGAGCTTCGCCCAGACCGCCAACCCGCTGCAGGCGCAGCAGGGCTCGACCATCGGGGCGTTTCTGATGCTGCTGGGGACCACCCTGATCTTCGCCACCAATACCCACCACCTGTTTATCGCCGGCCTTGTGGGTTCGTATGAGCTGGTTGCACCGGCCAGACCGCTGATGGTTACGGACTTCGCCACCCTGGCCATCCGTACCATCGCCGACAGCTTCGCCCTCGGGATCCAGCTGGCGGCACCGGTGATCGTCTTCGCCCTGGTGTTCAACATGGCATCCGGCCTGGTGGCGCGGGTGATGCCCGCCTTCCAGATCTTCTTCGCCGCCTCGCCGCTCAGCGTGATTCTGGGCCTGTCGATTTTCGCCCTGTCGCTGGGGGTGATGGGCACGGTCTTTATCGATCGCTATAGCGTCCTGGCCCGACTCTTCGCGGGTTCAGCCGGTGGCTGACGCCCCCGATCCCGAGTCGAAAACAGAAGAGGCGACACCGCGAAAACTCGCGGACGCGCGAAAAAAAGGCGACTCACCCAAATCGCCGGATGTGGCCTCGACCCTGAGCCTGATGGGGGCGACGGCGGTGATCATCATCAGTGGCGGCTGGTTCGCCGGTCGGCTGGCCGAGGACCTGTTGCCCTTCATCGCCCGGCCGCACGCTCTGATGGGGGCCTTGGACGCCGGGGGCGGGGCCGAGATCGGCTATCGCGCAGTCTGGGCCGCGGCCCCCTTTCTGGGCGCGGTCATGCTGGCCACGATACTGGGCGGGGCCGGGGGCAATCTGGCCCAGTCCGGCCTGGTCTTCAGCGCCGAGAAGATGAAACCCAAGCTGGAGAAGCTGAGTCCGATCGCCGGATTCAAACGCATCTTCGGCCCGGACGGGCTGATGCAGTTCGTGAAGACCTTCTTCAAATTGCTGGCGATCGGGGTCATCTGCTGGCTGGTCCTGAAGGCGCATTTCCACGACTTCGAGACCATGGCCGCGCTGAGCCCGGCGGCCATACTGCCGGCGGCGCGGGATCTGGTGATTGCCCTGCTGTCGGCCGCCCTGGTGTTCCTGGCCTTCACCGCCGGAGCGGATTACCTGTGGCAGCGCTACCGCTTCGCCGAGCGGATGAAGATGTCCAAGGAAGAGCTGAAGGAAGACTACAAACAGGCCGAGGGCGACCCGCATGTGAAGGCCAAGCTGAAGCAGATCCGGGCCCAGAAGAGCCGCCAGCGGATGATGCAGGCAGTGCCGACGGCCACCGTGATCGTGACCAACCCGACCCACTATTCGGTGGCCCTGCGCTATGAGCCGGACAAGGGTGACGGCGCGCCGGTCTGCGTGGCCAAGGGTGTCGACGCGGTAGCCCTGCGCATCCGCGAGGTGGCCAGGGAGCACAAGGTGCCGATCGTCGAGAATGTGCCGCTGGCACGGGCCCTGTACGCCGCCGTCGAGGTCGACGACACCATCCCGCGCGAGCATTTCGAGGCCGCCGCGCGGGTCATCGGCTTCGTCATGAAGGGGCGGAAGAAGCGCTAGGATGGAAAAAGCGTATGCTGCCGCCAGCGAATCGGCTCCGCGAGGCCCCATGCAGACCCAGAGTTGGCAGGCTCAGACCCGTGCCCCGTTCGATCCCCTGCTGATCGTTATGGCTGTGGGCTTCATCCTCGCGGTCGGGGCCTTGGCTTATCCGGCCTTCCGGGCCAATCCGTACAGCGCGCCCGGCCTGATCCTGATCTTCACCGCCGTGGCCGTGGCCCTGATCGGTCTGTTCGCCTTCGGGCGCAGCGAGGTGCGCAAGCCGACCGGTGACGTCTGGGTTGAGATGCTGGACGCTCTCGGCGAGCCGGCGGCCCTGGTCTGGACCAGTGGCCAGGTGCTGGCCTTCAACGGGGCCTGGGCCGAGGAGAACGGGGCCATGGTCGCCCTGCCCAAGGGACGGTCTGTGTCGGCCCTGTACATGGCCTTCGCCCAGGCGCGCGAGGGTGAGCAGGCCCGGGCCATCGTCACGATCGGCGCGCGCGAGCTGGAGGTGTTGATCAGCCATGCGGGCGGCGGGCGGTTCCTGGTCCGGGCGGCCCCTGAAGCGGTTCTGGGCCTGGCGCATGCCCCGGCGATGCAGGTCGGCAGCGGCGCGAGCGCCGGCGAGGGACGGGCCATGGCGGCCGGCGCGCCGTTCGGCTCGGCGGTGATCGCCCATGACGACATTTTCTCCGGTCGGGTGGAGGAGCCCAATGCGGCTCTGGCCCTGTTGACCGGACCGGCCTCGGCACGGGACGCCGCCTTCGGCCATCTGTTCGAGCCGAACGGCGTGATCGAGGCGCGCGCCAAGCTGACGGCCGGGTCAAGCGGCCCGATCGAGCTGGTAGCGCGGTCCCATCCGGACCGGATGCTGCATCTGTATGTCGCGCCCGAGGGCGACAAGCGGCGTGTCTGGCTGTTCGACGTCTCGGCCCAGAAGTCGATGGAGCTGCAGCTCAGCCAGGCCCAGAAGATGCAGGCCGTTGGTCAGCTGGCCGGGGGCGTGGCCCATGATTTCAACAATCTGCTGACCGCCATCCAGCTGCAGCTGTCGGGGCTGCTGGAGCGGCACCCCGTCGGGGATCCTTCCTATGACGGGCTGAACGAGATCCGCCAGACGGCGATCCGGGCCGCCGACCTGGTGCGCAAGCTGCTGGCCTTCTCGCGCAAGTCGACGGTGCGACGCGAGCGGCTGGATCTGGGCGAGCTGGTCGGCGAGTTCGCCGTGCTGCTGCGCCGGCTGCTGCGCGAGGATGTGCGGCTGGAGACCGACTACGGCCGCGACCTGCCGATCGTGCTGGCCGACAAGAGCCAGCTGGAGACGGCGGTGATGAACCTGGCCGTCAACGCCCGCGATGCGATGCGCGGCGTGGTCGAGCCGGGGGCGGGGGTGGTGACCATCCGCACCCGCCGTCTGACCGGCGACGAGGCCCGGGCCATGGGCTGGCATGATGCACCGGTCGAGGAACTGGCCCTGATCGAGGTGTCGGACACGGGCACCGGGGTGCCGCCGGAAATCCTCGACAAGATTTTCGAGCCCTTCTTCACCACCAAGGCGGTCAACGAAGGCACCGGCATGGGGCTGGCCACCGTCTACGGCATCGTCGAACAGGCCGGCGGCCATATCAATGTCGTCAATCTGGAGGGGGCGGGAGCGGCCTTCCGCATCTTCCTGCCTGCCGCCGCCGAAGCCGAACTGGCCGAGGTCGCGCCGGTCGAGGTCAAGATCAAGACGCCGCGCGATCTGTCCGGCGCGGGCCGCATCCTGTTCGTCGAGGACGAGGCGGCCGTGCGTGGTATCGCCGCCAAACTGCTGCGCCAGCGCGGCTATGAGGTGATCGAGGCCGCCGACGGCGAGGAAGCCCTGATCCTGGCCGAGGAATGGGCCGGCAAGATCGACATGATGATCTCGGACGTCATCATGCCGGGTCTGGACGGACCCAGCCTGCTGAAGAAGGCGCGACCCTATCTGGGCGATGCGCCGGTGATGTTCATCTCGGGCTATGCCGAGAGCGATTTCTCGGACCTGCTGCAGGACGAGGCGGGTGTGTCCTTCCTGCCCAAACCGCTGGACATCAAGATCCTGGCGGAGCGGGTAAAGCAGGAGCTGCGCGGCGAATAGGGACCCGGTATTCGCCTTCCCGGCCGGACATTGCCTATGTTTCACTTGTAGATGCGGTGTTTTGCGCCCCATTTGCGTCCTACCTTTTCGGAGACCACTGCCATGATCGATCGTCGCCGCCTGCTTCTTTCCGCTGTCGCCGGGGTCGCCCTGGCAGGTCCGGCCGGGGCTGCCCTGGCCCGCGTCGCCTCGCCGGGCTCTGATCCTGCCGAGGCCGCCAAGCTGAACGGCATTCTCGACGCCATGTTCGCGACGATCCTGGCCGAGTCGGCCATGGCCGCCACCTATATGGGTCTCGACAAGGGACCGAATGCCGGTGCCAAGGCCCGGCTGGATATGCTGACGCCGACCGATATTGCGGAGCGCGAGGCCTTCAGCCGCGAGTCCACCGACAAGCTCAAGGGCATCGACGCGACGAAGCTGGCCGGGATGGACGCGGTCAACCTGGCCACGGTCCTGTACGACGGCGAGACCACCAATATCGGCCTCGACACCTATCGTTTCGGCAACACAGGTTCGCCCAACCCGTACCGGATCAGCCAGCTGGGCGGATCCTATCGCGACATCCCCGACTTCCTCGACACCATGCATTCGATCGAGACCGAGGCCGACGCCGAGGCCTATCTGTCGCGCCTGGACGCCTTCGGCGACTTGCTGGACCAGGAGACCGGCCTGGTCCGCGCCGACATGGCCATGGGCATTGTCCCGCCTGACTTCGTCATCGATCGCACCCTGACCCAGATGAACGCCGGGATCGAGGCCGCCCCGGCCGAGGCCGGGCTGGTCACCTCGCTGACCCGTCGCGCCGCCGAGGCGGGAGTCGAGGGCGACTGGGCAGCCCGCGCTACCGCCATCGTCAGCGACAAGGTCTATCCGGCCCTGCGCCGCCAGATTGCCCTGTTCGAAGAGGCGCGCCCGACCGCCCGTCACGACGCCGGGGTCTGGGCCCTGCCGCATGCCGAGGGCTATTACGAGTACGGCATCCGCAACTACACCACGACGCGCCTGACGGGGGCCGAGGTGCACCAGTTGGGTCTGACCCAGGTGGCCGAGATCACCGCCGCCGCCGACGCCATCCTGAAGGCCGAGGGCATGACCGAGGGCACTGTCGGCGAACGTCTGGCCGCCATGGCCACTGATCAGCGCTTCATCTATCCGGACAATGACGCCGGCAAGCAGTTGCTGCTGGACGAGCTCAATGTCCAGGTCCGCGCCATGCAGGCCCGACTGCCCGACTATTTCGGCATCCTGCCCAAGGCGACCGTCGACATTCGTCGCGTACCGCCGGCGATCGAGGCCGGTGCGCCGGGCGGCTACTATCAGGGCCCGAGCCTGGATGGTTCGCGCCCGGGGGCCTATTACATCAACCTGCGCGACACGGCCGAATGGCCGAAATGGACGCTGCCGACCCTGACCTATCACGAGGCGATTCCGGGGCACCACCTGCAGATCACCCTCTCGACCGAGGCCCAGGGCATTCCGACGATCCGCAAGCTGATCGGCTTTTCGGCCTATTCGGAAGGCTGGGCCCTGTATTCGGAACAGCTGGCCGACGAGATGGGCGTCTATGCCGGCGATCCGTGGGGCCGGCTGGGCTATCTGCAGAGCCTGCTGTTCCGGGCCACGCGTCTGGTCGTCGACTCCGGCCTGCACCACAACCGCTGGAGCCGCGAACAGGCCATCCAGTACATGGTCGCCACCCTCGGCGACCAGGAGTCGAGCGTCACCACCGAGGTCGAACGCTACTGCGTCTGGCCGGGCCAAGCGTCCAGCTACAAGGTCGGTCATACCGAATGGGTGCGGCTGCGCGAGGAGGCCAAAGCGCAGCTGGGCGACCGGTTCGACATCAAGAGCTTCCACGATACGGCCCTGGCCTCGGGCGGCATGCCGCTGGAGGTGCTGAAGACCGTGGTCGGCGACTGGGTAGAAAGCCGGAAGGCCTGATCCGAAGGCGATTTCGGTCTTGATTTTGCTCCGGCAGGCGCGCGCTATCGCGTGAACCTGTCCGGAGTAGAGTCATGATTGATCGCCGCCGCCTGTTACAGACCGTCTTCGCCACGGGAGCGCTTATGCCCCTGGGAAGCGTCGCCTTTGCCCGGGCGGCGACGCCAGGCGGCCTTGAGGCCGACGCGCTGGTCGCGGCCATCGGCGAGGCGGCGGTGGACGGGAATCCGCAACTGGCGACCAACCTGGGTCTGGACAGCGGTGCCCGTGCCGGTCTCAAGGGCCGGCTGGCCGCGAAGGGGATCGAGGCGCGCAACGCCGCTGTCACCCGCAACAGGGAATGGCTGACCAAGATCCAGGCCATCGATGCCTCGACCCTGAGCGGCCAGGGCGCGGTCAGCTTCGGCGTCGTCAAGTTCCAGACCGAGGCGCTGGATGCGGCCCGGGACTTTGACTACGGCGATTTCGATTTCGTCGACGCCGCCGCCTTTCCAATCCAGCCCTATACGCTGAGCCAGCTGACCGGCACCTACCAGTTCCTGCCCGACTTCCTCGACACCCAGCATACGATCGAGACGACGCAGGACGCTGAAGCCTATCTGTCGCGTCTGTCAGCCATGGCCAAGGTGATGGATCAGGAAACCGAGTCAGTCTCGGCGGACGCCGGCAAGGGCGTGATCCCGCCCGACTTCATCATTCGCAAGGCCTTGCTGCAGATGCGGGCGTTGCGGGCTCCCGACCCTGCCGGGGCGGGGCTGACCACCAGTCTGGCAAGGCGCGCCGCAGACAAGGGTCTGGCCGGGGATTGGTCCGGGCGGGCCAGCCGCATCGTCGCGGGGGACGTCTATCCGGCGCTGGACCGCCAGATCGCCCTGATGGAAGAGTTGCTGCCGAAGGCGACGGCCGACGCGGGGGTCTGGGACCTGCCGGGCGGGGCCGGCTACTATGCCGCCGCCCTGAAGCTGATGACCACCACGGACCTGGACCCCGACACCATTCACGAGATGGGTCTGGAACAGTCGCGGGCGATCCTGGCGCGGATGGATGGAATCCTGAAGGCCCAGGGTATGAGCGAGGGCACGGTCGGGGCGCGGATGGCCGCCCTGGGCAAGGATCCGCGCTTCCTCTATCCGAACACCGACGCCGGCAAGGCGCAGATCCTGACCGATCTGAATGCCCAGATCGTCGATATGCAGGCGCGGCTTCCGGCCTATTTCGGTCGCCTGCCCAAGGCCGGGGTCGAGGTGCGCCGTGTGCCGCCGGCGATCGAGGCCGGCGCGCCCGGAGGCTATGCGGTGTCGCCCAGTCTCGATGGCTCACGCCCCGGTGCCTATTACATCAATCTGCGGGATACGGCGGAATGGCCGAAATGGTCCCTGCCGACCCTGACCTATCACGAGGCGATTCCGGGCCATCATCTGCAGGGCACGCTGGCGATCGAGAATCAGGCCCTGCCGTTGATCTCCAAGGCCCTGTTCTTCAGCGCCTATGGCGAGGGCTGGGCCCTGTATTCAGAGCAGTTGGCCGACGAGATGGGGGTCTATGCCAACGACCCCTTCGGTGAGCTTGGCTATCTGCAGAGCCTGCTGTTCCGGGCCTCACGCCTGGTGGCCGACACCGGCCTGCATCACAAACGCTGGAGCCGGGAACAGGCGATCAGATACATGGTCGACACCGGCGGCGATGAGGAGAGTTCGATCGCCTCGGAAGTCGAACGCTACTGCGTCTGGCCGGGCCAGGCCTGCAGCTACAAGATCGGTCACACCGAATGGGTAAGCCTGCGCGAGGAGGCCCGGGCCCAGCTGGGCGACCGGTTCGACATCCGCGGCTTCCACGATGTCACCTTGGCCGCCGGCGGCATGCCGATCGCCGTGCTGCAGACGGTGGTGGCCGACTGGGTGCGCAGCCGTTTGGCCTGAGGGCGCGCGTAAACGGCGTCGGGAGGTCAGACCACCCGGCCATCAGCCTCGCGCAGGCGGTTGTGAATGTCGGTGGCCGCGACAGCCGCTTCCGCGGTGGCGACGGCGATTTGATTGAGACCCCGCACGACATCGCCGGCGGCGTACAGGCCGGGGATGCTGGTCGCCTGGTGGAGATTGACCATCAGGCGGCCGTTCTCGTCCACGTCGGCCCCCAGTGCTTCCGCAAGGGCGGCGTGCGCGGAGGTTCCGAGCGCCGAATAGACGACGTCGAAGCTCTGAAGCTGCCCGCCCCAGCCAAGGGCGGTAACGCGGTCACCGCGGATTTCGACATTGTCGATGGTGGTTTCGACCAGGGTCACGCCCAGCCGGGAAAGGGCCTCGCGCTCGGTCAGGGCGTCCGGGGCTCCGGTGTGGATCAGGGTGACCCGGTCTGAGTAGGTCCGCAGGAAGGCCGCTTCGCGCGCGCCCTTGTCGTCCCGTCCGATGACGGCGATGGCGCGGTCGACCGCCTCATAGCCATCACAGATCGGACAGATGCGGATCAGGGACCGCTGTATGGCGCGCTCGACGTCAGGCAGGTCAGGGTGATGATCAACCACGCCGGTCGCGAGCAGGACGGTTCGGACCCGCAGCTTCCGTCCATTCAACACGGCGAAAAAGCGCGAGCCGGATCGCGTCAAATGCTCGACCCATCCGTTTTCAATGTCGGCCCCGTATTCCAGCGCCTGTTCGCGCATCCGGTTGAGGATGTGCGTGCCGGTGATTCCCTGAGGGAAGCCGGGCATGTTGTGACTGACCGGAATCCAGCCTGCGCGCGGCTCACCGCCGTCGACGACCAGCACCCGGCGACGGAACCGGGCCAGATAGGTGGCTGCGGTCAGTCCGGCAGGACCCGCGCCGACGACAAGGACTTCAGGGTCGGAGGGCATTACTGTGAAGGCGATGCGGCGGGGCCATCGTCGCCGCTGTCGCCCTCAGCCAGCAGGGCCTGCATCAATGGCTCATCGATAAGGACCGGTGGTTCTCCGAAGCGGTCGATCCAACGCTGCACCAGGCACTGTGTGTCCGACGACATGTTCGCGCTCTCCTTTTTGGCGGGGTCGAACAGAGAAGGCGCGAACGGCCGGTCCGTTCAGCGTCTGCGCGGAAGTTTTTTTGTGGCAGGGTTAACCGCAGGCCCTTCACCCGCCCTGGGGTTTGCGCCCTGCGCCTCGACGGCTATACCGCCCGTCACCTATTCCTTCCCCTAGTCAGAGGCGCAAACCGCATGGCCAAGATCAAGGTCGCCAATCCCATCGTGGACATCGACGGCGACGAAATGACCCGGATCATCTGGCAGATGATCAAGGACAAGCTGGTCTTCCCCTTTCTGGACCTCGAGCTCGACTATTATGATCTGAGCATGGAGCACCGCGACGCCACCGACGACCAGGTGACGGTCGACGCGGCCCACGCCATCCAGAAGCACGGTGTCGGCGTCAAATGCGCCACGATCACGCCGGATGAAGCCCGGGTAGCCGAATTCGGCCTGAAGAAGATGTGGAAGTCGCCGAACGGCACGATCCGCAACATTCTGGGCGGCGTGGTCTTCCGCGAGCCGATCATCTGCTCGAACGTGCCGCGGCTGGTGCCGGGCTGGACCCAGCCGATCGTCGTCGGCCGTCATGCCTTCGGTGATCAGTACAAGGCCACCGACTTCCTGGTGCCGGGGCCCGGCAAGCTGACGATGAAATTCGAGGGGGCCGACGGCAAGGTCATCGAACATGAGGTGTTCCAGTTCCCATCGTCCGGCGTGGCCATGGGCATGTACAATCTCGATGACTCGATCACCGAATTCGCCCGCGCGAGCCTGGCCTTCGGCCTGCAGCGCAATTTCCCGGTCTATCTGTCGACCAAGAACACCATCCTGAAAGCCTATGACGGCCGCTTCAAGGACATCTTCCAGAAGGTGTTCGACGAGGAGTTCGCTGACAAGTTCAAGGCCGCCAACCTGACCTATGAGCACCGTCTGATCGACGACATGGTGGCTGCGGCGATCAAATGGTCGGGCGGCTTTGTCTGGGCCTGCAAGAACTACGATGGCGACGTGCAGTCGGATGTCGTGGCCCAGGGCTTCGGCTCGCTGGGTCTGATGACCTCGGTGCTGATGACCCCGGACGGCAAGGTGCTGGAGTCGGAAGCGGCGCACGGCACGGTCACGCGCCACTATCGCCAGCACCAGAAGGGCGAGGCCACCTCGACCAACTCGATCGCCTCGATCTACGCCTGGACGCGCGGCTTCAGCCATCGTGGCAAGCTGGACGGCAACCAGCCCCTGATCGATTTCGCCAACACTCTGGAGCGGGTCGTCGTCGAGACCGTCGAGGCCGGCTATATGACCAAGGACCTGGCCCTGCTGGTCGGGGATCAGCAGAGTTGGCTGACCACCGAAGGGTTCATCGACAAGGTCGCCGAAAACCTGACCAAGGCGATGGCTTCTTCCTAGGGCGCTATCGCTCGCCGCGCGGCGGCTTACTGCTTGAGCGCCGAGCGAAGCGCCAGGCCGCGTCGGGTCGAGAAGGCGGAGCCTTCTGACCGCGGCCTGACATAGAGCCGCGTCGGGTCGGGAGATCCCGCAGGGCCGACGACCGCGGCCCAACAAACAAGCCCGCCGGATTCGCGTCCGGCGGGCCTTTTGTTTGAGCTGGGCCCGGCTTGGTGCAAGGTCACCCCGAACCTGACGGGAGTCCGCCTGTGAAGCGTCTATTCGGCAATCTGTTCGTCATCGCCCTGGTGGCGGCGGTCGTGTCCTTTTTCGCGGCCCCCGCCGTGGCCTTTTTCGCCATTCGGTCGGCGGCCGATGCCAATGATGCGGCCGGGCTGGAGCGGCTGGTCGACTATCCGGCTGTGCGCCAGTCGCTGCGGCCGCAGCTGTCCGGCAATCCGGCGGCCCTGGCTCCGGCCCCGTCCTTTCTGGAGGATCCGATCGGTGCCGTGCGGCGGCAGCTGGAACCGGCCGTGGCCGGGGCCCCGAACCCGGACGTCTATCTGACCCCGGCGGCGCTGTCGGCGCTGAGCCGGGGTGAAGGGCGCTTTGCCGCGCAGCGCACCGGACCGGCAGCGGATGCCGAGGCGGCCGATCCGATGCCCAAACCGGTCTCCTGGGGCGTCAACCGGGCCCGGATGGCCGTGACCGATAATGGCGGCTCGCGGACGGTCTTCACCTTCGAGCGCAAGGGGGCGTTCGAATGGAAGCTGGTGCACATCGGCCTGCCAGACGGAGTTTCGCCTGCGGAAACGCCGTCGCCCGATCCTGCCGATATCGAGGTCGGTTCCGGCGGCGGCAAGAGCGGCTGACGCTGGCTCACCGTTTCGAATCGCGCAACCGTCGCGGTGGCGAAGCGTTCCGACGCCAGAGGGTTCAATGTCCAAGACGCTGATTGTCGGCCTGACGGCCGTCGCTGCCGTGTTTCTGGCGGCTTATTTTGTCTCACCGGTCTTGGCGGTCCGGGGGCTGACCGAGGCCGCCCGGACCGGTGACGAGGCGGCCCTGCGCGAGCGGGTCGATTTCCCCGCCTTCCGCGCCAGCCTGAAGGAAGAGCTGAACGCCGAACTGATGGTGCGGATGCGGGCCGATCCGCGCAGCGACAATCCCGTGCTGTCCGGTCTGGGCATGCTGCTGGCCCCCAGTCTGGTGTCCGGTGCGGTCGACGCCTTCGTCACCCCCCAGGCCATCGCCACCATGGTACGGTCGGCCAAGGCCCCGGATCCGATCGACCGGTCCGAACCGGTCGAGACCCCGGCGACGGTCGAACAGGATCGGGACACGGTGCGTCAGTCCTGGGCCTATCGCGACCTGGATACCTTTGCCGTGACCCTGACCAACAGCGACCATCCCGACCAGCATCTGGCGCTGCTGATGGAGCGACGTGGCCTGTTCAGCTGGAAACTGGCCGGGATCGATCTGACCGCGCCGTCCGGGGACGACGCGATCTAGGGCCTGTCGATCTAGGCTTCCAGCGCGGTCCGGATCGCGGTCAGACCGTCTTCAGCCCTGGAGCCGTCGGGAGCCCCGCCCTGGGCGAAGTCCGGCTTTCCGCCGGCACCCTGTCCGCCCATGGCGATGACCGCCGCGCGCGCCAGTTCGGCGGCATTGACCTTGTCCGTCATGTCCGAGGTCACGGCGACGGTGACAGCGGCCTTGCCGTCGGTGACGCCGATCAGGGCGACGACCCCCGAACCCACCTGGGTCCTGAAATCCTCGGCCACGCCACGCAGGCCCTTGCCGTCGACGCCATCGAGCACGCGGGCGATCAGCTTGATGCCGTTGATCTCTTCGGGGGCGGCGTTCGTGCCCGAACCGCCGCCGAGGGCGAGTTGCTTCTTCAGATCCGCGACCTGTTTCTCCAGCGCCTTGCGGTCGGCGGTCAGGGCCTCGACCCGGGCCGGAACGTCCAGGGGCTGCACCTTGAAGCCCTGGGCCAGGGCTTTCGCGACCCCGGCCTGGGCCAGCAGATACTGGCGTGCGGCCTCACCGGTCAGGGCTTCGATCCGGCGCACGCCGGCGGCGATGCCGGTCTCGGCTGTGATTTTGAACAGGGCGATGTCGCCGGTGCGGGCGACGTGGGTGCCGCCGCACAGTTCGACCGAATAGGGTTTGTCGTCGGTCAGGGAGTGACCGAGCGTCAGGACGCGGACCTCGTCGCCGTATTTTTCGCCGAACAGGGCCACGGCCCCGGCCTCGATCGCCTTTTCCGGGGGCATCAGTTCGGTGGCGGCGGGCAGGTTCTGGCGGATGACGGCGTTCACCTCATCCTCCATCCGGGCCAGTTCGTCCTCGGTGACCGGGGCGTTGTGGCTGAAGTCAAAGCGCAGGCGGTCGGCGTCGACCATCTGACCCTTCTGGGCCACGTGCGGTCCCAGCACATTCTTCAGCGCCGCATGCAGCAGGTGAGCGGCCGAGTGGTTGGCGCGCGTGGTCAGCCGGGCGTCGGCCGTGACACGCAGCTCTACGGTCGCGTCAATCGCCAAGGTGCCCGAGGTCACTTCGATCTTGTGGGCAAACAGGTCCTGGGCGTGCTTCTGGACGTCGAGCACCGTTCCCGCGCCCTGCTGGCCGGAGGCGTCGGTCCATTCGATCTGGCCGCGGTCGCCGGACTGGCCGCCGCCTTCGCCGTAGAACGGCGTGCGGTCGAACAGGACCTCAGCCGTCTGGCCGGCCTCAAGGGTGTCGACCGGTGCGCCGTCCTGGACGATGGCCAGAACCGAGCCGGTACCCTCGACGCTGTCATAGCCGGTGAATTCAGTGGGGCCGAGACGGTCGCGCAGGGCCAGCCATTCGGCGGTCGAAGCGGTCTGGCCTGAACCGGTCCAGTGTTCGCGCGAGCGGCTGCGCTGTTCGTTCATCGCCACGTCGAAGGCGTCGGTGTCGACGGTGAAGCCGCGACGACGGGCCTCGTCCTGGGTCAGGTCGAGGGGGAAGCCGTAGGTGTCGTACAGGGCGAAGGCGGTCTGGCCGGACAGGATGCCGCCTTCGCCGAGGTCTTTGGACGCGTCTTCCAGCAGGCCCATGCCGCGACCCAGCGTGGTGCGGAAGCGGATCTCTTCCTGTTTCAGCGTGTCGGTGATGAAGGCTTCGGCGCGCTTCAGTTCGGGATAGGCCTCGCCCATTTCGGCGACCAGGGTCGGGACCAGACGGTGCATCAGGGGATCAGCCGCGCCCAGCAGGTGGGCGTGGCGCATGGCCCGGCGCATGATGCGACGCAGGACGTAGCCGCGCCCCTCGTTCGAGGGGGTGACCCCGTCGGCGATCAGGAAGGACGAGCTGCGCAGGTGGTCGGCGATGACCCTGTGACTCGGCGCGCGGTCGCCCTCGGCCGACGTGTGGGTCGCGTGTTCCGAGGCGGCGATCAGGGTGCGGAAGAGATCGGTTTCATAGTTGGAGTGGACGCCCTGCAGGACGGCGGCGACGCGTTCCAGACCCATGCCGGTGTCGATGGAGGGTTTCGGCAGAAGCGAGCGGCTGCCGTCGGCGGCCTGGTCGAACTGCATGAAGACGAGGTTCCAGATCTCCACCCAGCGGTCACCGTCCTCTTCCGGGGTGCCGGGAGGGCCGCCCCAGATATGGTCGCCGTGGTCGTAGAAGATTTCGGTGCAGGGGCCGCAGGGGCCGGTGTCGCCCATCGACCAGAAATTGTCCGAGCCGGCGATGCGGGTGATGCGGCTCTCGGGCAGGCCGGCGATCTTCTTCCAGAGCTCAACCGCCTCATCGTCGTCGATGTAGGTGGTGACCATGAGCCGGTCTTTCGGGATGCCGAAATCCTTGGTGATCAGGGTCCAGGCCATCTCGATGGCGTGTTCCTTGAAATAGTCACCGAAGGAGAAATTCCCCATCATCTCGAAGAAGGTATGGTGCCGCGCCGTGTAACCGACATTGTCCAGATCGTTGTGCTTGCCGCCGGCCCGCACGCATTTCTGGGCCGAGGTGGCGCGGGTGTAGGGGCGCTTCTCCTGGCCGGTGAAGACGTTCTTGAACGGGACCATGCCGGCGTTGACGAATAGCAGGGTCGGATCGTTCTGCGGCACCAGGGGCGACGACTGGACCTTCGCGTGGCCGTCGGCCGCGAAATAGTCGAGGAAGGTGGAGCGGATCTGTTTCAGGCTGGACATGAGGGCGCACGTTCGGTCGTCGGGAGGGAGGGCGAACGGGCGTCATATAGGGGTTTTGGCGCGAAAGCATCATCTGCGCGGATCAGCGCAGGGGGATGACAGCACCGACCGGGCGGCCCAGATTGTCGCCATGGCCGTGATCGATGTCTGGTTTGATGGTGACTGCCCGCTGTGCCGGCGCGAGATCGCCCTGATGCGGCGGCTGGACCGGCGTGGTGCGATCACTTTTATCGACGTCGCCGGGGACGGAACCTGTCCCATCGACCGGGCCGAATTGCTGGCCCGGTTCCATGCCCGCGAGGACGGCCGGATCCTGTCCGGCGCAGCGGCCTTTGCGGCCATGTGGCGCGCCATTCCGCTGTTGCGGCCGATCGGGTTGCTGGCCCGGAACCGGATCGTGCTGCGCGGGCTGGAGCTGGCCTATCTGGGCTTCCTGCGCGTCCGGCCGGGATTGCAGCGTCTGGTTCGGGCGACCGGAGCCTAGAGCGCCGGTTCAGCCGCGGGCGGGGTGTCGTCTTCCTCGTCATCCTCAAGCAGGGCGACCAGGGCGTCGATGATGGCGTCCAGCTGTTCCGGGCTGGCCGAGACGGTCATGGCCTGGCCGTCGGCGGCCTCAAGCTGCAGCAGATAGCCGTCCTCGGAATCGGACAGGCTGAACTGGGTCAGGGCGGGGATGTCGGCCATGGGGGAGTCCTGGGGAGGGGCGAGACCGGATCAACGGTCGGCTGATGTGCACCCTGTAACAGAAAAAAGGCCGTCCGGCGTCGAGGCTTTGCAGCCCCGGGCCGGACGGCCAGCCTCGTCCGGGCCGAACCCCGCGGGGGTCGGTGGCGGGTCGCAGGGACCGGCCGGACGGGGTGTTCGGTCAGCCGCCCCCGCAGGGGAGGCCGGATGGATCAGCCCTCGAGGTCCTGGCCCTCGTCGGGCTCGGGCGTGCCCAGCAGCTCATCGGCGATCTTGTTGGTCGATTTGCGCACCTTGTCCTCGATCGAGGCAGCCATGTCGGGGTTCTGTTTCAGAAACTCCCGGACGTTCTCGCGGCCCTGACCGATCCGGGTCGAGTCGTAGGAGAACCAGCTGCCGGATTTCTCGATGACCCCGGCCTTGACCCCCAAGTCGATGATCTCGCCCAGTTTGGAGATACCCTCGCCATACATGATGTCGAAGATGACCTCGCGGAACGGCGGGGCGACCTTGTTCTTGACCACCTTGACCCGGGTCGTGTTGCCGACGACCTCATCGCGGTTCTTGATCGCGCCGATGCGACGGATGTCGAGGCGGACCGAGGCGTAGAATTTCAGCGCATTGCCGCCCGTCGTCGTTTCCGGCGAGCCGTACATGACGCCGATCTTGTGACGGATCTGGTTGATGAACAGCACGATGCACTGCGACTTGTTGATCGAGGCGGTCAGCTTGCGCAGGGCCTGGCTCATCAGCCGGGCCTGGAGGCCGGGCAGGCTGTCGCCCATCTCGCCCTCGATCTCGGCCCGCGGCGTCAGGGCGGCGACGGAGTCGACCACCACGATGTCCACGGCGCCCGAACGCACCAGGGTGTCGACGATCTCGAGCGCCTGTTCACCCGTGTCGGGCTGGGACACCAGCAGGTCATCGAGATTGACGCCCAGCTTCTGGGCATAGCCCGGGTCGAGCGCATGTTCGGCGTCGACGAAGGCGGCGGTGCCGCCGGCCTTCTGAATCTCGGCCACCGTATGCAGGGCCAGAGTCGTCTTGCCCGAGCTTTCGGGACCATAGACCTCGATCACCCGGCCACGGGGCAGGCCGCCGATGCCGAGGGCAATGTCGAGCCCGAGCGAGCCGGTCGAGACGGACGGGATTTCCGCCACCACGCCGCCCTTGCCGAGCTTCATCACCGAGCCCTTGCCGAAAGCCCGATCAATCTGGGCGATCGCCGCTTCCAGCGCCCGCTGCTTGTCGCCGTCGTCCTTGCCTACCAATTTCAATGCCGCCTGTGCCACTTTAACCTTCTCCCTTGCCATGATTCCCATCTGGTTCCGGGAGAGACCCGCCTGGACCCGCTCCCTGTGTGTGAGGGACTATGTGCACGGTTTGTTCCGGTTGCCAATATGTTCTTTTCTGGCGACGAAATGATGCGTCCGCATCTGTCGTAAGTGGTGGGCGCAAAAGCCCCTGATCAGGATTGATCTATGGCCAAGCTCATGCGTTGAGAGGCTATGACCAAAACAGCTACGCCCGCCGTCCTCACCATTCGCAACGCCCGCCTGTCCGATGTGGGGGCCATCGCGGCCCTGCTCGCCAAGGTCTACAAGACCATGCCGGCGCTGACGCCGGGCATGCTGAGGGGGCAGATCGCGGCCTTCCATGATGGCCAGTTCGTGGTCGAATATGAGGGCGAGATCGTCGGCTATGCCGCCGGTTTCCGCATCGACGAAAAGACGGCGATGTCTCCGCATACATGGGAACAGATCACCGGCGGTGGCTATGCGGCGCGGCACGATCCGGTCGGCGAATGGTTGTATGGCATGGAGGTCTGCGTCGATCCGGATCGCCGACGTCTGCGCATCGGCCAGCGGCTGTACGACGCGCGACGTGACCTGTGCGAGGCAGAGAATCTGCGCGGCATCGTCTTCGGTGGACGGATGCCGGGGCTGGCGCGGCGCAAGGCCGCCTATCCGGACGCCCGCGACTATCTGGACGCGGTCACGGCGCGCAAGCTCAACGACCCGGTGATCGGCTTTCACCTGCGGTCCGGTTTCGAGCCGATCGGGGTGCTGGAGAACTATCTCAAGTCAGACGCGGCCTCGATGGGCCATGCGGCTCACATGGTCTGGCGCAACCCCTACTATGCCGAGACCCACGGCAAGGGCGCAGCCTTCGCGACCAAGGAGACGGTACGTGTGGCCACTGTCCAGCTGCAGGCCCGCAAGGTCACGAGCTTTGAGGAGTTCATCTCCAACGTTGAATATTTCGTCGATGTGACCTCGGACTATCGCTCGGACTTCGTGGTCTTTCCGGAGCTGTTCACCCTGCAGCTGCTGTCTCTGGAACCGAAGAAGCTGACGCCGGCGGAATCGATCGAACACCTGACCCGCTACACGCCGCGCTTCGTCGAGGCGATGCAGAAGATGGCGGTCGAGTACAACATCAACATCATCGGCGGGTCGCACCCGACCCGGGCCGAGGACGGCGATATACAAAATGTTGCGTATGTGTTCCTGCGCGACGGTTCAGTCCACGCCCAGGAGAAGATCCACCCGACGCCGAACGAGCGTCACTGGTGGAACATCAAGGGCGGCGACGCGGTCCACGCCATTCCCACCGACTGCGGCCCGATCGGGGTGCTGATCTGCTACGATTCCGAGTTTCCGGAACTGGCGCGGCGACTGGTCGACGAGGGCGCGCGGATGCTGTTCGTGCCGTTCTGCACCGACAACCGGCAGGGCTATCTGCGGGTGCGGTATTGCTCGCAGGCACGAGCGATCGAGAACCAGTGCTACGTCGTCCTGTCGGGCAATGTCGGCAATCTGCCGAACGTCGAGAACATGGATATCCAGTATGCGCAGTCCTGCATCCTGACGCCGTGTGACTTCCCGTTCGCGCGCGACGGGGTGGCGGCCGAGGCGAGTGAGAACGTTGAGACGGTCACCGTGGCTGACCTCGACCTGTCGGATCTGGCCTGGGCCAAGTCGCAGGGCACGGTGCGCAACCTGCGTGACCGCCGCTTCGACCTGTACAAGACCGTGTGGGCCGACGGGGGCTGAGCCGGCCTCAGTCGGCGGCGGCGGTCATGACCGGAGCCGTCGGCTCGGCCCAATGGGCCGCTGCCGACAGGCTGCAGGCGATCAGCAGACAACCGGCCGCTCCGATCAGCACGGCCCGGGTCAGACCTGTGGCCGGGGCCAGGGGGCGGACCAGCATCAGGACCAGCAGGCCGATCAGGGCCATGGCACCGGGCAGGTCGATCCCGACGCCGAGGAAGACGAAATGGCCCATACCGATCAGCCATGCCCCACCGAGAACGCCGGCAACGGCTGACGGGGCCAGACCCGCAGGCCGCTCCAGGTCAGGGCCGGAAAAGGCGGTCGCCGCTGCCGCCGTTGCGGCCAGCAGGCCGGGCCAGACAAAGATCAGGGCCGCTTCGGGGGCGAGGGTCTGGAGGATCAGGCCGAGGCCGAGCGTCAGGACAATCAGACCCAGCCAGCCGCCCCAGACCGTCCGGGAGGCAAGGCCGGGGAACAGGGTCAGGCCGAGGGCCGGCAGGGCGAGTGCCAGAATCACCGGATTGAAGCCCCCGAAAATCTGGACCGCGATCGTGGCCACGGCGATGACGGCCGCCAATACGCGACGGTCGATGCGGTCGCGGCCAGCCAGAAGCAGCAGGGCGACAGCGAGGACGACCATGGCTGTGGCCGCCTCCATCCAGGGCAGTCGGGCCAGCAGGGTGTAGTAGGCGTCGGCGGACTCGGCCCGGGCGGTCATCGGGCCGGCGAGGAGGCGCAGGGCCTGGGTCAGGACGACCGCTGTGGCCAGAAACCATAGACCGTCCAGCGCGCCACGGCCGATGTCGGCCGTGCTCAATACGCTGCGCCGACCGACGCGCCAGGCGGCGAGCCCGCCGAGGGCTGCCGTCAAGGCGAGGAGCAGCCAGCCGGTCGCCGGGCTGTGCATCAGCACGAACCAGCCGAGGATGTCGGAATAGACGAAATTGTTGTCCGCGACGGGCAGGGCGGGCGCGCGCAGCAGGGCGTCGGTCGTTTCGAGCGCCTGCGATCCGATATGCTGGACGCTGCCCTGGTCCAGGTTGACCGGAACGGCGGCGGGCGAATGATATTGTTCGGGGCGGCCGATGAAGGCGAAATTGACGCCGGGGATGCCGCGGGCCCGCGAGATGGTGAAGTCGGTGCCGTTGGGCATCATCTCGTAGACGAAGACGCCCAGCGAACTGCTGGCCGGACCGCCGGTGGCGTGGCCGGCGGCGCGGGCGAACAGGGAGATGGTCTGGGCATTGCCGGGCCCGGTCTCGAACATCATGGCCCGACCGCCACCGCCGCGTGCCTCGAGATTGACGACTGCGCCGATACGGTCGCGCAACGGATGTCCGCCGAAGAAGATACGGGCACCGTCCAGGCTCAGCTCTTCGGCATCGGTGAACAGGACCACCAGGGTGCGTTCAGCGAGGCCACGGGCGCGGATGGCGCGCACGGCCTCGAGGACCGAGGCGACCCCGGCGCTGTCGTCCGCGGCCCCGGGCGAACCCGGCACGGTGTCGTAATGAGCCATGATCAGAACGGCCGGCGCAGTCGGGTCGCGGCCGGGCAGGACGCCGACCAGATCGACGGCGGTGTAGCCGACGCCGGCGGGGTTCTGACCGAGACGTTCGGACCGGCGAATCGATTCGGGTGACAGCGGCCCCTCGAACGGGGTCGGCGACAGGCCCAGGGCCGTCATCCGCACGAACAGATGCTCGCGCACGCGGGCATGGTCAGCGGAGCCGAGCGGGTGGGGTCGCTGGGCGATCTCCTGGACATCGACCATGGCCCGCGCCGTGGAGAATGCCGTGGCCGGGGCGTCCGGCCCGACCGGGCGCGGTGTCTGCAGGGTGATGATCGCCAGCAGAAGGGCGAGAGCCAGTGAGCCGAATAGCCAGACGAGGCGCATGGTGGTCCCTCCCGATGAACAGGTCACACTAGGGCGCAACCGTCAGCGTTGTTCAAGACCGCAAGCCGTCAGGCGGCGCGGCGCAGGCTGGCCGGGGATTTGACGTACAGACCCTTGCGGCCGTGAACCGGGCGGAAGGCCAGGGTGTCGCCGTCGAGGGATTCGTCCGGCCCGAGGAACAGACAGCCGTCGTCAACGAGCTGGCGCTCGAGACCATCGATGACCTGGCCGCGACGGGCCGGTTCGATGTCGTTCAGGATATGGCGGCAGAAGATGACGTCGAAACGGGCGTCGCCAGCCGGCTCGTCCAGCAGGTTGGCGCGCGAGAACTGGACCGCGGCGCGCAGTTCGGGACGGGCGACCCAGGCGTCCTCCTGGGGTTCAAACCAGCGCAACATGGTATGGGCCCGCAGACCCCGCTGGATCTCGAAGCTGGTGTAGGCACCGGATCGCGCCTTATCGAGCGCCTTCTGCGACAGGTCGGTGGCGACGATCTCGACCGAAGCTCCGGCCTCGAGGCCGGCCATGGCGAGGGAGTAGGGTTCCTGGCCGCTGGCGCAGCCGGCGGACCACAGGCGCACATGGCCGCCGGGCCGGGCCTTGGTCAGGGCCGGCAGCAACTCGTCCGCGAAGATGTCGAAGGTCGTGCGATCGCGCCGGAACCATGTTTCCGAATTGAGCAGGGCCTCGATCACAGCCCAGCCAAGCGAGGCGACCGGCTTTTCCCAGAGGGCCGCGAGCATGATGTCGACCGAGTCGAAGCCCTCGCGACGGGCGACCGGACCGAGGCGATGCTCGGCCAGATGCTGCCGGTCACGGGACAGCCGGAAGCCGGCCCGTGAGACCATCAGCGACTGCAGGCGTTCGAAATCGTCCGACGTCATCGGTTCAAACGGCCCCCACCTCGGCGAATTTGGACTGGAGGATCTCGCCGTCGAACGGCTTCATCACATAGTCGTCGGCCCCGGCGGACAGGGCTTCGGCGATGCGTTCGGCACGGGTCTCGATGGTGCAGAACAGCACCTTGGGTGCGGTCCCGCCGGACATGGCCCGCAGGCGGCGCAGGAAGGTCAGACCATCCATAACCGGCATGCTCCAGTCCAGCAGGACGACGTCCGGCATTATGCTGTTGCAGAAGGCCAGGGCCTCGGACCCGTCGGCAGCCTCATCGACCTCGAAGCCGAGGCCTTCGACGATCCGGCGGGCTACCTTGCGGATGATCCGGCTGTCATCGACGATGAGACAGGTTTTGAGGGGCAAGGCTGGTTTCCATATGGCGAGACAGGCGTCCGCAATTCGGCTGCATGATCGCCGATGGGCGGTTAACGAGGTGTTGGGAAAGCCCGTTAAGCTCTCTTAGGCATGACGCTCAGCTGGGCATCCGGGCGAGCAGGCGGACACTGCCGTCCTCGACCTCGACGGAAAGGCTGCCGCCAGCCCCTGTGACAGTCAGCCACAGCCAGTAGGGCTGAATCCACTGGCCGGCGAGGCCCTCGTTGAGCCGTTCGCCGGCGAGGCCGGTGGTGGACTCCGGCTTGAGGCGGGCGCGGGGCCCGATGGCGGTCCCCTCCATCACGATGATCTCGCCCTCGCGCCGGGTGGTGATGGTGGCCACGCCGCCCGAGGGCAGGGCACCGACGGTCAGATAGGCCAGATTGACCAGGGCCCGGGCCGCCGGCTTGCCGAAGTCGCCGGCATCGACCCGCCAGTCCATCGTCGCCCGCCCGCCCTCGATCATGCCGGCCACCAGCTTGTGCAATTCGGGTTCGGAGAAGCGTTCGCTGGTGGTGGCGGCCCCGAAGGCGACGCGGGCGAAATGGACCAGATTGACCAGTTTCTTCGCGCTCTGGGCGATCAGGCCCATGGCGTCCTCGCGCATGTCCTGGGCCGTGGGGTCGGACAACAGGTCGAGGCCGGAGGCGATGGCCCCCGCCGGACTGATGAAGTCGTGGCAAAGCTTGGCCGCGACATAGGTGGCCAGTTCCTGGCCATCGACGGGAAGGTCAGCGGCGGTGTCGTTCACGGTCATCGGTATTCTGCACCAGCAAGAAGAAGCGTTCGCACAGGCTGACGTGATTTGCGGGTTCGTGAAACCGGCCGGATCGGCTATCGAGGCCGGCCATGACCAAAACCCTGCAAGCCGACCTCGCCTCCGGCGCTCTGGCCGAGGCTATCTCCGACATCGCCGAGGACGCGGCCCGTCTGATCCTGCCCTATTGGCGCGCCGATACTGCAGTCGAGACCAAGGCCGACGCCAGTCCCGTGACCGAGGCGGACCGCGCGGCCGAGGCCTTGATCCTGACCCGGCTGGCGGCGCTCTATCCCGGAATCCAGACCGTAGCCGAAGAGGCCGTGGCGGCTGACGGTGCGCCGGAGCAGGCCGAGGCCTGGTTCTGGCTGATCGATCCGCTGGACGGAACGCGCGGGTTCGTGGACGGCCGCGAGAGCTTCACCGTCAATATCGCCCTGATCCATGACGGGACTCCGGTCGCCGGTGTGGTGGTGGCCCCCGCCACGGCGACGACCTGGTGCACGGCGGCGGGCAAGGATGCCGGCGTGCTGCGCCGACGCTTCGGCGAGCCATGGCAGACGGTACGGGTGCGCGACCGGCCGGCGACACCGACGGCGCTGCTGAGCCACAGCATGACCGATGACGAGGCGGACCGGCTGGCGGCGCGGCACGGTTGCCCGCAATGGCAGGGTATGGATTCGTCGCTGAAATTCTGCCTGATCGCCGAGGGGCGGTTCGACGCCTATCCGCGCACCGGTCCGACGTCGGAATGGGATACGGCGGCGGGGCAGGCGGTGCTGGAGGCTGCAGGCGGGCGTGTGCTGGGCGGCGATGGCCAGCCCCTGCGCTACGGCAAGCCGAAATTCCTCAACGGCCCGTTCGTCGCCCTGGGCGGCTGAGACGCGGTCAGACCCGAACGGCGCGGCCCGCGATCAGGGCGTCGGCCCGGGCGGCCAGAACGGTCACGCCCAGTTCGCGGGCGGTGGCGGCGGCCTCGACCAGGGTCATGTCCAGACTCGCGGCGGTGCGGCCCGTCAGGCGACCCAGGGCCAGATTGATCCGGGCGATGGCGATCTGGTCGGCGGCCCAGTCGAGGGCCGTCTGGTGGCTGGAACGGTCCCCGAGGCGGCCGCACAGACGGACCCGCAGGTCTGAAAGGGTCTTGAGGTCGCCGCCGGCCTCGGCCGCCAGGGTCTCGCGAGCAAAGCGGGCTTCACGTGCCAGGGCCCCGAGGATCAGGCCACCGCCTTCGGTCAGGGCCTGGGCTTGGGCCAGGGCCATAAGGGGGGACCGGTCGTCGGCCCGGACTAGCTGGATCGCGACCCAGTCCAGCGGACTGTGATCGACGGTGAACTGGTCGGCGGCGGCCTCGAACATGGCCTGGCCCTGGCGCATGACGGCGGTGTCGCCGGCCATGGCGGCCAGCAGCTTCATGCCGACTCCGCACAGGGACAGGGCCCGTGCCCGGGTCAGGGGGCGATATTCCGGTGTGGCGTGTTCGACAAGGTCGCGCAGATCGCGACCGGCCTGGTCCAGAAGGCGGGGATCGCACCGGGCGACCCCGGCCTCTAGGGCGAGGGCGGCACGGTCAAGGCGGACCTCGTCGGCGGCCGGACCGGTGCAGGGCCCAAGGTCATGCAGGGCGGCGTCCAACAGAGCCGCGGCATCGAGCAGGGCGGTGGTATCAGATGACAGCCGTGCCTGCCGGGCTTTCAGCCGGGCATGGATGATGGCCGCGGCCTGGGCGGTTTCGGGACGGTTCACGCGACCGAGGGCGTCGATCACGGCCACGGCGCGGTCCAGTCCGGCAAGACCGCCGCACAGGTCGAATTCCAGCATCAGGACATGGGCGGTTTCGATCGCCGCCCGCGCCGCCTGGTCGGCACCGGCGGCGGTCTGGATTGCTTCGGTCGCCGCCTTGTGGGCGCGCTCAAGGCTGTCGCCGAAACCGGTCCGGCGGGCATGTTCGCGCCAAAGGGCGGACGAGCGCAGGCCCGCGTCGAACGGATGGCTGCAGGAAACCCGGCCGGCGTCGATCGTCTGCTGGCGAGCTTCGGCGCGGACCAGATCCGCCCCGATCAGCTCAACCCAGCCCAGATCGTCGCTCTCACGCGCCTGGGCGAACAGTTTTCGCAGATCCCTGCCGAATTCGAACATGCGGCCAATCACTCCGTCGTCCCGCTTCGGGACTGCGAACGCTGTCCCGGGACCTACCCAGCAAACCCAGCGCCGCGATTGAGAAACCGTCGAAACGGTGAGGCGTTCCGCCAATCCGGAGGCCATCCGGAGCGAGGCACGCCATGCGCCTGTCCCCTCCGTGCTTGCAGCTTGACGTGTTAGCGTCGACAACCCAGTGAGAGATACGATCGGGTCGGGTGTCGCACGTGCATAGTCTTGATGAGGCCAATCGGCGCGTCCTCTTCACCACACCCCCGGACATGGGGGGGCGTGAGGCGACCGATATCATTACCCGGATGGTTCGTGAGCGTCCGGAGCTGATCGGCTGGGACTGGATTCAGGACGTCCGTCTCGCCAGCGGCGATGTGGGTGTCGGCGATGTGACCCGCGTGGCCCAGGCTTTCGCCGACGCCCCACCGGGGGAGACCTTCACCGTTTTTGTCTCAACCGATCCGAATCTGGGGACCTGGGCGCGGGCGATGGATTTCGAATTCGTGCGACGACGTCACCTGTGCGCCCCGACGCCCGAGGCGGCGATCGCCCTGCTGGAGCGTCACCGCGCGGCGATCAGCCCCGTTCCTTCGTCTTGGTGAAGGCCAGTTTGGGGAAGCGCTCGCCGACATAGCCGGTTTCCCAGCTCGACTTGGCCAGGAAGACCGGGTCGTCGTCGATGTCGCGGGCCATCTGCGGGCGGTATTTGCCCATGAAGTCCTCCAGATCGGCCTTGTCGCCACCCAGCCAGCGGGCCTCGGCCCAGGGCGAGGGTTCGAAGATGACGTCCAGCCCGTATTCCTCACCCAGCCGGTCGGCCATGACCTCGAACTGCAACTGGCCGACAGCCCCGACGATGAAGTCCGCGCCCATTTCGGGTCGGAACAGCTGGGTCACGCCTTCTTCGGCCAGGCCGTCCAGGGCCTTGCGTAGGTGTTTGGCCTTGAGCGGATCCTTGACCCGCACCCGTTGCAGGATTTCCGGCGCGAAATTGGGCAGGCCGGCGAAGCGGATCAAACCGCTTTCCGACAGGCTGTCACCGACGCGCAGGACGCCGTGGTTGGGGATGCCGATGACGTCCCCGGCATAGGCGTCGTCGGCCAGCTCGCGGTCCGAGGCGAAGAACATGATGGGGGCGTTCACCGACAACTGTTTGGCAGTATTCTGGACCTTGAGCTTCATGCCGCGCTGGAATTTGCCGGAGGCCATACGGAACATGGCGATACGGTCGCGGTGGTTGGGGTCCATATTGGCCTGGACCTTGAAGACGAAGCCGGTGACCTCGGGGGTGCCCGGTTCGACCACCACATCGACCGGCTCGGGCGCGTTGCGGGCCCCGGCCAGGGCCCCGTATTTACGGGCCTTCATCGTCTTGGGCGGGGGGGCCCATTCCCCGATCGTGGCCAGCAGTTCGTCGATACCGAAATGGCGCAGGGCCGAACCCCACAGCACCGGGGTCATGTGACCTTCAAGGAAGGACTGGCGGTTGAAGGCGGGATAGCCGCCGGTGACCAGTTCGGCGGCGTCCAGCATCTCCTGGTGCTCGCCATCCTCGAAATATCGTGCGGCCTCAGCCAGCGGCAGGGCGTCGGGGTGGGGCTCGTCGACGACCGCACCAGGCACCTTGCGGGCATAGGGCTGGAAACGACCGGTGCCCATCTCGACCATGCCGCGTAGGCGGTTGCCGCTCTGGGCCGGCCACCAGATCGGGGCCGGGTCCAGCTGAAGCTTGGAGGCGATCTCGTCCAGCAGGGCCATCGGGTCCTGGGCCTCGCGGTCCAGCTTGTTGATGAAGGTGATGATCGGGATGTCGCGCAGGCGGCAGACCTCGAACAGCTTGAGGGTCTGGGGCTCGATACCCTTGGCGGCGTCCAGAACCATGATGGCGCAGTCGGCGGCGGTCAGGGTGCGGTAGGTGTCTTCGGAAAAATCCTCGTGCCCGGGCGTATCGAGCAGGTTGAACATTTTCCCGTCGTGCTCGAACGTCATGACCGAGGCCGAGACGGAGATGCCGCGCTCCTTCTCGATCTTCATCCAGTCGGACTGGGTGCGGCGGTTTTCGCCGCGCGCACGGACGGCCCCGGCGGCACGGATAGCCCCGCCCGCGAGCAGGATATGCTCGGTCAGGGTGGTCTTGCCCGCATCGGGGTGGGCGATGATGGCGAAGGTCCGGCGACGACCGGCTTCTTCGGCGAGAGAGAGTTTCGACATGGCGGCGGGAGGTAGCGCGTCAGGCGACGGAAGTCACTCGCCGGTGTGGGGCACCGGTCAGTTCGTCCCGTGGTCGTGGACAGCAAGGTCGCCGGCGGTCTACGGCGCAGGCTGATCCTCCGAGCCTTCCGGCTCGTCGGCTTCATCCCGGCTGGCGGCGTCCACATCCGCCGCATCCAGCGTCCTGTCCCCGGCCCGGATCCGGTCAAGCATGGTCTGGGCAGCCCGTGCGGCACCGCCGCCGTGCGGCGAGTTGGCGAGGGGAGCCAGCAGCGCTTCCGCCCGATCTGAGTCCCCCGAAAACAGCAGGACCTGGGCATAACCCAATCGGGTCTGGGCCAGTTGGGGGGCGATCTGGAAAGCGAGCTGCCAGGTTACGATGTCGTTTTCCGAGGGGCCGTTCCGGCCGTAGGACTGCATTTCACCCAGCATGATATAGGTCAGGTAGTTGGATTCATCTGCCCGGTACGCGCGTCCCAGGTACCGGCGCGCGGCATTTTCATGGGGCAGCGGGTCGTCCTCGGTGTCGCGGGCCTTTCGCTGTTCATTGGCGGCCAGCAGCTGAAGGGCCTCGACATTGTCGGGTTCGCGCTCGAGCAGCCGGGTCAGAACGGCCTCACCGACGTCCGGGTTACCGAAATGGAGCTCGGCGTGACCGAGCTGGAGCTGGGCGAAACCGTCGTCGGGATAGTTGGCTGCCGCAAGACGAACCGCTTCGGCCGTCGCTTCCTTCTCGTCCTCCGGGACGCCGATCTTCAGGCGTTGGCCCAACAGGATCAGGTCATTTGCGGATCTCGGCAGAGCGGTGATGGTAATCTCTGCCCGAGGGAAGTCTTGCGAGTATCGCGTCATGGGTACGCGCCCGAAGAGGTAGCTTCGCAGGGTTCGGGTCAGCTCGGGCATGGTCTGGCCCGTCGCCCGTTCCATCGCCTCGACCGGGTCCCCGCCGGCACCAACGTCCGCGAGATAGGCTGCCAGCATGACCCGGTGCTCGGGCGATCCCATGAACCAGTGTGTCAGCAGCCAGGACAACGGATAATAAGTGGCCATATCGCGGCCGCTCCGGACCTCGAAGGGGCGTTTGGACAGCAGTTCCTCGAGCGCAATCCAGTTTTCATTGCGGAGCCAGTCCAGACGGTTCTGGTTGAAACCGCCGATGATGACCTGATTGGACCTGATGTCCGCGGTCATGAAATATTCCGCAAAGCCCTCGACCAGCCAGCCCGGATAGAACGCGGTGGAATACTGGAACATGAAGTGGTGGGCATATTCATGCAGCAGGGTGTCGTCGCCGTCCTCACGGATCGCGACGGCAAATATGTCCTCTTCCGAAGAGAAGTAGGTCCCGACCACGTTGTCGAGGCTGGTCGGATGGACCTTCAGAAGTTCGCGCCGATTGCTGACCAGATAGATCGAAAGTTTGCGATCCGGCAGGACATCGGTCGGCATGCCAAGCCGCAACCGCATGATGTAGTCATAGGTCTCCAGCTTCTGCACGAAGTCGCGCAGGCCGGTTTCACTGCCATCCGAATAGACGATGAACCTGGGGCTCTCAGCACGCCGCCACTCGGCGTGAGCCGATGACCCGCCTGAAAGCGCAAGGGCGACCCCTATGGCCAGAAGCAGGAAGACGCGGTGATATGACGACATGAACTGACCCGAAAGCGACACTCAAGGGTTGCAGCGTGCCACGCCGCGCCGGATCTTGCTATCCAGGAATTGGGAAATCAGGCGGCCATGCGGTTCCAGACGACGCGGTCGGCGGCGACGGCGTCGAGTTTGCCGCGGGCATCGCGCTGGCTGAGCTGGCGCAGGATGGCTCTGGGCAGGGCGCAGAAGCGCGGCTCGACCAGTTCCGGGGCGCAGTTTTGCGCCGGGGCGGCGAACATGGCGGCGTTCACCTCGGGGCTGCGATCGGCGATCAGCCAGGCCAGGCGCCGGGCCCGGACCGGGTCATTACGGTGCAGCAGGGGGTCTTCGGAGAACAGTTCGCAGCCGAGCTCCAGGACATAGTCCAGTCCCAGCTTCTCGAAGCGACGCGCGTCCCTGGCCGTGACCGGGCAGGTCTCGTCGAGGTCGAATACAGCGTCGTTCAGCAGAAACAGCATTGAGCAAACTCACCATCACCGGACGTGTTTCCATCCGTTGATCCGACCCTAGGCGCGGACCACTTGCGGCCCGGTTCACGAACGCGGTTAAGCCTTTACGACCAAGGCGAGCAGTTGTTCATGTCTGGTCAGCGACTGTCTCCGTGATGAAGTGGCGACCGTCACGGTCCTCGATCTCGACAACCCAGAGGTCACTGTCATAGGCGATCTGGCGCTGGATATAGGCGTCCAGTTCGGACTCGCTCTCGCTGACCACCGGCTGGATCCACAGTCGGTCGCCGTCCCGGCCGAAGGCTTCCGTATAGAGGCGCGCGCGACGGGTGCGGGTGTCGAAGGCCTTGACCACCACCGTGCCGGCCCGTTCGTCGCCGCGGCGGACCACGGTGGCAAAGGCTCCGCCCAGTTCAGCGCGGCGGATCAGGGCGGAGACCCAGAGGTCGCTGGACAGAAGCAATTTGATAACCCTGCTCGGAAACCAGACCGGAACGCGTTGGGCATAGGGTCGGTCGCATGACGATAGGCCTTCAACACCCAACCGCCAAAGCGGCAATGCTGGCGATGGCGCTTGTCGCGGCACCGGGCGCTGCGCTGGCGCAGTCGACGGGCCCCTATTACGAGCGCAGCTTCGTGCTGGCCGCCGACGCGCGATGTGACCTGTTCCAGCCGGATGTCGCCGCCGCCCTGTCCGCGGCGACGCAGCAGGCCCGGAGCGCCGCCCTGCGGGCCGGAGCGAGTGAGGTCGACGTGCGGGCCGCCGCGGATCGGGCGCGGAGCCGCGCCCGCAGCGTTGCCTGCGCCGATCCGCAGCTGGCGACCGTAAGGCAGAGGGTCGAACACGCCTTCGCCGGATGGGCCCGGCTGCCGCGGATGGAGTTTCCCGGCGTGCGCGCCAGCTGGATCGCCAACCGCGTTCCGGCGACAGGGGCCAGCTGGACCCTGATCCAGGGATCGGCGACCGGGGCTTCGCCTGTGACCCTGGGCTATACCGCCGGCGAGGCCAGCGACCGGCTGACGGCGGTGGTCTCCTTCTTTGGCCGGCCGCGTCCCTATGCAGCCCGTATCGTCATGCGGGACCCCAAACGTTCCCCCCGGGCTTGGCTGGGCGGATCGTCTGACCTGCCGCCGGTCTCGGTGCGTCGCGGGTTCTGGGCCGTCTCCTTCGGGAATGCAGATTCGGCCCTGCTGACTGCCGGCAAACAGGCGGGCGAGGCATGGCGGTTTCCGACCGAGGCGGCGCTGGCCCTGGAGCAACTGGACCCGCGCGAGGCCTTTGCCATCGAATTTCTGTTCCGCGACGACAGCGTCGCCAGCGCCACGTTTGAGGCTGGGGATTTCGCGGCCGGACGGGCCTTCCTGTCGCTGGGGCCGCTGGGTGGCCTGGCTACCTGAAGACGGTTCGCGCCTGATCAGGCGTCGACGGTGCGCGACGGGTCGACGGCAGTCAGGTTGATAATCTCGGCTCCGCCCGACGGAGGGGGTGCACGCCCCGCGACGACGACCGGCAACCGCACGGTCACGGCGGTGCCTTCACCAAGCGTGCTCTCAATCGTCATCCGGCCGCCGTGCAGTTCGGCGAGGGCGCGCACCAGCGACAGGCCGAGGCCGGTGCCCTGGGCGCGCTGGTCGGCATCGCCGGCCTGTTCGAACGGCCGTCCCAGACGTTTCAGATCGGCGGGGGCCACGCCGACGCCCGTGTCCGACACGATGATCTCCAGATAGGGGCCGATGGCCTCGAGCGTGACCGTCACCGAGCCTTTGGCCGGCGTGAATTTGATCGCGTTCGACAGCAGGTTGAGCATGATCTGCTTCAGCGCCCGGCGGTCGGCGGAAACCTCGACCGGTTCGTCCGGCAGAACCCCGGCCAGATCGACACCCTTGTCGTTGGCCGACAGCCGCACGAGCGCGATCCCGGCCGAGACCACCTCGCGCGCGTCGAACCGTTCGACCGACAGCGGATAGCGATGGGCCTCGATCTTGGACACATCCAGCACATCGTTGATCAGGTCCAGCAGATGGCCGCCGGCCTCGTGGATGGAGTCGGCATATTCGGCATATTTCTCGGGCAGGGGGCCGAACAGCCGCTGGCGCATGATGTCCGAGAAACCGATGACCGCGTTCAGCGGCGTGCGGAGTTCATGGCTCATATTGGCCAGGAAGCGGCTCTTGCCGGCGTTCTGGCTCTCGGCCTCGTTGCGGGCCGCCTCGAGTCCGAGTTCGCGGGCATATTGATTGGTGGCGTCGAAGGCCTGGACAATCAGCCGGGGCGTCGCGCCGACGGGGCCGGTCCCGGGATCGTCGAAGCGACGCAGGATCAGGGTTACGCGACGGTCGAGGGCCAGACGCGGCGCGAACCGTATGGCGGTGTCGGTCCCGGCCAGGGCGCTTTCCATCGCGGACAGGACGGTGGGTCGATCCGGGGCATGGACGGCGGCGATCAGACCCTGGGCGAACAGGGGGTCGACCGGCAGGGCCGGGGGCGGCGCGCCATAGGCGGCCAGCACCCGACCGGAGGGTTCCAGCACCAGGGTCAGGCCAGGCTGGCGGGACAGCAGGGCCTCGACCCGGGCCACGGCGGTTTCGGCGGCTTCGAGGCGGGCCTCACCGGTGCGCCACGACAGCCGCAGCCCGAGGGCCGTGGCGACGACCACCATCAGCACCGAGATGGCGGCGACGAGGGGTTGGGGTGTCCACGGGCCGCCGAAGCGCGCTGACAGGGCCCCGATCCCGACGGCCAGACCCACGCCGGCCAGCCCGGCCAGGGCCCGCTTCTGGCCGCCGAGGGCGAGGCCGACGGCCAGGGGCATGAAGATGAAGCCTGCGAGCGCCCCCGACAGGCCGCCCGACAGGGCTGCCGCCGTCGCACTGCCCAGGCTCCAGACGGCGAGGGCGGCCAGGCGTTCCCGGTCGCCGTCGCGGGCCAGCAGACCCAGGCCGGCGATTCCGGGTATCACCATGACCACCACGGCGTAGAAGGCCGATCCATCCAGTCCGCCGAACCAGCGCGCCCCGAGGGCCAGCAGCGCCACGGCTACAGCCCAGGCGGCATGCCAGGCGGCCAGAGCCGGCAGATCCCTCGCGACCGAGGGAGCGCCGTGCGATCCGTCATGATGGTCGGGAGGCGTCAAACGAGGTCCGGGATTGAGGGCGGCGAGACACCGCGGGGCGGAGGCACGGTCCTGCCAGACTAGCCCCCCCGGCGATTCACCTAAAGGCCGCACCCGTTTCAGGCGACTGTCTGCCGTGCATGATCCGAATTGTCTGGGGACCACTGGCAAGGTTGTCGTTAATCCGCGACCGGCCTATCTGGCGGCCATGACCGAACCCAGCACCACGATCGACGACACCCTGGCCGAACTGGTCGAGTCGTTCGACCTGCTCGGCGACTGGGAAGGGCGGATCGGCTATGTCATCGATCTGGGCAAGGATCTGGAGCCGCTGCCGGACGTCGACCGGGTCGAGGCCAACAAGGTGCCGGGCTGCGCGGCGCAAGTGTGGCTGAGCCAGAAGCTCGAGAACGGGCGTCTGGTTTTTTTCGCCGATTCCGACAGCGCCCTGTCCAAGGGCAATATCGCCCTGCTGCTGATGCTGTACTCGGGCCGTACGCCGGACCAGATCCTGACGTTTGACGTCCGGACCGCTCTGGATCGTCTGGGCCTGCCGCAGGCGCTGACGCGTCAGCGGGCCAACGGGCTGAACAATATGGTCGGCCGGATTCGCGAGGCGGCTCTGGCGGCGACCGTCAGCGAGTGACGGGCGGGACGGGGCCGGCGAGCCCATAGTGGACGGCGAGGGTCCGGAGCCCGCGGGTCAGCAGGGCGCGCCCCTGGCGGCGACGCAGGCCGAGTTCGGCCTCGGCATATTGCAGGCCAAGGTCCCGAACACAGACGCGTTCGACCATGCCTCTGGATTGCGGATCGCAGGCCTGTAGCGCCGCCGCGACCCGGCGTCCGGCGGCCAGGGCGCGATCCGAGGGTTCGACGCGGGCCGCGCTGCCGCCCCCGGATCGCGGCAGGGCATCCCAGCGCATCGTCAGGGACGGGCCGTGCATGGCCCGTTCGGCGTCGGCGCGCAGACGTTCCCCTGCGGCGAGTTCGACGGAGGTCAGGAAGGGCTCACCCGACGAATCCTTGTGACGGGCCAGCCAGGCCAGCGGAGACTCGCCCAGATTGGCCCGGTGCCGGACGGTCCGCCCATCCGGCCCGGCCAGCATCCGCTCGCCCTCGATCCATCCGGGGCGTCCCGGTGGGGGGAGGGGTGTCGCGGCGGCGGCGGTGCGGGCGCACCAGCCGCCGCCACGACGCAGCCGCAGGCCCGGTTCGGCGATCAGCGCGCGGAAACCGGCCTCATCCAGACGCAGTGTCACGCGCGATCGCCGGTCCGGGCCGAGACGCAGGACGTAGGTGTCGTCCCGGGCGTCGATCCATGCCCCTCCATGGACAAGCAGACGCCGGGCCCGATCCAGTCGCCCGGTCATGCCGGCATTTCGCAGGCGGGTGTGTCGCAGATGTCGCGGGCACAGGCTTCCAGCCGGTCCAGCCAGACGTCCAGCGCCGGGCGGTCGCGTTCATCCTCGACCCAGCGGCAGGCCGCGGACACCGTGGTCCGGTTCAGGCCGAAGGCGTGGCCGACCCGCTCCAGCGGCCAGCCGAAAGCGACGTGGGTCAGGTAGAGGGCCAGCCAGCGCGCGCGACAGGCCCGGCTGCCCCGGTGCCGACGCGCGCTCATGCGTTCCGCTGATACGCCGGTCGCCACGGCGATCAGATGTACCGCCAGCGCGGCCCGAATCCGGTCCCCCTCCGTCACCGGAACCCTGTAGTCTTCTGTCACCGCCCACACTCCATTACGCTAATCGGACGAACCGTCCTTGACGGGGCCCTCGCTCAAGTGTGAGAATATAATCCTAGATCACGCCAGGTCCGGTCGCAGGGCGCGGCGGTGATACCCTTGGGGCACGAAAACCGCGCAAACCCTGTCAGGGTGGGCCCGGCGGGGCGGCGCCAAAAAAACTTCGTTCCCTTGACTCACGGGCCTCGACGCCGATTCGCAAATCAGCCTACGATTCGCCTCAATGGGGTGACGTTAACCCTTCTTAAGGTTTTGCTCGGTTAACTCCCGAACAAGGTTACCGCAACGGCGGGCACCCGAACCGATATCAAGCTTTGCCTGGAGGGGCATTCATGCGCGTTCTGCTTATCGAAGACGATCACGCAACGGCCCAGAGCATCGAGCTTATGCTCAAGTCTGAAGGCTTCAACGTCTACACGACGGACCTCGGCGAAGAGGGCATCGATCTGGGCAAGATCTACGATTACGATCTGATCCTGCTTGACCTCAACCTGCCGGACATGAATGGCCTTGAAGTCCTGCGCCAGCTGCGCGTCGGCAAGGTCAATACGCCGGTGATGATCCTGTCGGGCTCGAGCGAGATCGAGACCAAGGTCAAGACCTTCGGCGGCGGTGCCGACGACTATATGACCAAGCCCTTCCACAAGGATGAGCTGATCGCGCGCACTCACGCCGTGGTCCGTCGTTCCAAGGGTCACGCCCAGGCCATCATCCACACCGGCGAGATCGCCGTGAATCTGGACGGCAAGACGGTCGAGGTGCACGGTCACCGCGTCCACCTGACCGGCAAGGAATACCAGATGCTGGAGCTGCTCTCGCTCCGCAAGGGTACGACCCTGACCAAGGAAATGTTCCTGAACCACCTGTACGGCGGCATGGACGAGCCCGAGCTGAAGATCATCGACGTCTTCATCTGCAAGCTTCGCAAGAAGCTGGCCACGGCCGCTGGTGGCAAACATTATATCGAGACCGTCTGGGGCCGCGGCTATGTGCTGCGCGACCCGTCGGAAAACACGGCCCCGGTCCCGGCGAGCGAAGCCGCCTGATCGCCTGATCCTGTCCACGTAAAACGCCCGCCGGATCGCTCCGGCGGGCGTTTTGCTGTGCGAGAGATGTGACCTCAGCGCTGAAAGGCGGACTCCAAGGCCACCGCTATCGGGTTGGGCTGTCCGGCGGCGTCGAACGGCAGCGGCCGATCCTTGCCGTCGTCCTTGTCGCCGCGGCGGAACCAGCTGTCGGTGTCGCGCAGGCCCCAGGTGGTGAAGGCGAACTGCTGGGCTGACGGAAGGTGTCTGTAGGCGTCGGCCAGTTCTGTGACCCGGGCGGTCTGGCGGGCCAGGCGCTCCTGCTGACTGCGCAGATCCAGCCGGTCGTCGCTGCGCAGGGTCACGTCCAGTTCCGAAACATGGATCGGCAGGCCGAACCGGGCGAGCTCGTGCATGAAGGCTGCGATCTGGCCGTCGGGTATGTCGATCCAGAGGTGTGACTGGGTGCCGAGCCCTTGAAGCGGGCAGCCGGCCTTCAGCAGACGTTCGACCAGACGCAGGAACTGGCTGCCCTTGGCCGGGATGCCTTCCAGATTGTATTCGTTCAGGAACAGGACGGCGTCGGGATCAGCGATCCGGGCCTTTTCGAAGGCCCTCAGGATGTAGCCGTCCTGGCCGTAACGGTGGCTCCAGTGGCAGTCGCGCAGGCCGGACCCGTCATCGAGGATCGGCTCATTGACCACGTCCCAGCTTCGAACCCTGCCGCGGTAGCGACCGGCGACCGTGGCGATATAGCCGTCGAAGGCGCGGTCGAAGGCGGCGTTGTCCAGGCCGGCGAAGACGTCCTGACCCTGTGAATACCAGATCAGGGTGTGGCCATGCAGGGCCATGCCATTGTCATGGGCGAAGCGGGCGATCCGGTCGGAGCGGTCGAACCGGAGACGATCCAGACCGTCGGCCAAGATGTATTCCATCTTCATCTCCCACTCGGGCGTGAGCTGGGAGACGTGGGTGCGGGCCAGATCCAGCCAGCCGGGATCGGTCAGGTTGGCGGCCTGGACGCAGGTGCCGAAGGCCCCGGGCGTGATGCTTCTGAGCGGGGGGAGGCTGAGGGGGGGCGTCCGGGCGACGGCGGAGCGCCGGCATCCGGCGATCACCGGGGCCAGGGCCAGTGATGTCAGCAGGGCCCGCCGGTTCATGTCAGCCCGCGCGACGCCTCAGGCCCAGTTCGTCGAAGGCGGCGGTTTCACGCTTGCCGGCCGCCAGGACGGCGTTGAGCCGGGTGGTCTCGGCGACGTGTTCGAACTTCTTCAGTTCCTCAAAGGCTCCGGTCAGGGCGTCGCGGGCCCCTTCCTCTTCGAGGTCGAGTGTCTGGACCTCGGTCAGTGCGGCACCGCGGCGCATCTTCCAGCCGTTGAGATAGGCCTGGAGCAACATGGCGGCGTCGGCATCGCCGCGCGACTGTTCCCGCTCGATCTCGACCTCGGCGTCCAGAACGGCGATGCGCATCTCGGCGGAGGCGCGTCGGGCCGTGATCTCGGCCAGCCGTTTCTGCAGGGTCTCGACCTCATAGTTCGAGATACGGATCAGCGAATGGGCCCAGGCAGTCATTGGTTTACTCCGGTCACTCAACCATTCCTTGGTTCAGAATAGTTTCCAGACGGTCAAAGGAATCCGACATTCTCGTCGTCTCGTCCTTGTCCTGACCCAGAAACGCCTCAAGCGCGGGGTTGAGGGCGATGGCACGGTCGACGATCGGATCGGCGCCGGTGCGATAGGCCCCAATGCGGATCAGCTCTTCCATATTGGCATAGGCGCTCAGACACTGGCGGGCACGCTTGTTCAGTTCGCGCTCGGGCGGGGTCTGACAGGCGGGCAGGGTGCGGCTGACCGACTTCAGGACGTCGATCGCCGGGAAGCGGCCACGCTCGGCAATCTTGCGGTCCATGACGATGTGGCCGTCCAGGATACCGCGCACGGCGTCAGCGATGGGCTCGTCATGGTCCCCGCCGTCGACCAGGACAGTGAACATGGCGGTGATCGGGGCTGCCGTGGTGCCGTCCGGGCGGATCGGCCCGGGGCCGGCGCGTTCCAGCAGCTTGGGCAGTTCCGAAAAGACCGTCGGCGTATAGCCCTTGGTCGTCGGCGGTTCGCCAGCCGCCAGACCGATCTCGCGCTGGGCCATGGCGAAGCGGGTCACGGAATCCATCAGGCACAGGACCTCGAGGTCCTGGTCCCGAAGGAACTCAGCGACAGCCATGGTCATATAGGCAGCCTGGCGGCGTTTGAGGGCGGGTTCGTCCGAGGTGGCGACAACGACGATGGCGCGGCGCAGGCCGTCCTCGCCGAGGGTCTCCTCGATGAATTCGCGCACTTCGCGACCGCGTTCGCCGATCAGGCCGACGACGACGGCGTCGCAGGTCGCCTGGCGCGCCAGCATCGACAGCAGCACCGACTTGCCGACGCCGGAGCCGGCGAAGATGCCGAGGCGCTGGCCACGGCAGGTGGTGGTGAAGACGTCCATAGCCCGTACACCCAGATCCAGTCGCTCGCCGACCCGGCCGCGCGAATGGGCCGGCGGCGGCGGTGCGCGCAGTGGATAGGCGGCGGGTCCGACAGGCAGGGGGCCCTTGCCGTCGATCGGTGTGCCGAAGGCGTCGATGATCCGGCCCAGCCAGGCGGTGGTGGGGCGAACGGAGGCGGCCTGGTCGATGATGTGAATGTCAGCCCCCGGGGCCACGCCCTCGACCGGTCCGAACGGCATCAGCAGGGCCTTGGAATCGCGAAAGCCGACGACTTCCGCAGGCAGGGGCGACTGACCGCGCCGCCCGATCTCGGCCCGGGCCCCCACGGCGAGGCGGGACAGGCCGCCCCGGGATTCGATCAGCAGGCCGCTGACGCCCGCGACCTTGCCGGTCACGACCAGCGGGTCGATCGCTTCGATGGCGGCGACGAGATTACGCAAGAACAGAGACCCCGGATCAGCCCGTTAACGATTGGGCCATCGTGGTTAACGCGGGGTGAAGGCAGGGCGGCATTGCTGCCAGCTTGACACCGGAATGGGCTTGCGAAACGGTGTTTTTCGCGGTCCGGTGCAACAGCCAGGCGAGGGTAGTCTCATGGTGGATTTCAACCGGCGTTCGTTTCTTGAGCGTGTTGTAGGCACGAGTGTTGCCGGCAGCGCCCTGGCGAGCGTGGCAGGCGTGGCATGGGCGGCGGCCCCCCATCAACAGTCAGACAACGATCCCAATGACCCCGTTGGCCAGGGTCGCAACATGACGGGCCAGAGCGACAACGATTCTACCGACCGGGTGGGGCAGGGCCGCAATATGACAGGCCAGAGCGACAATGATTCCACCGACCGGGTGGGCCAGGGTCGCAACATGACGGGCCAGAGCGACAACGATTCTACCGATCGGGTGGGGCAGGGCCGCAACATGACGGGCCAGAGCGACAATGATTCCACCGACCGGGTGGGGCAGGGCCGCAACATGACGGGCCAGAGCGACAATGATTCCACCGACCGGGTGGGGCAGGGCCGCAATATGACAGGCCAGAGCGACAATGATTCCACCGACCGGGTGGGGCAGGGCCGCAATATGACAGGCCAGAGCGACAATGATTCCACCGACCGGGTGGGGCAGGGCCGAAATATGACAGGCCAGAGCGACAACGATTCCACTGACCGGTCCGGCCAGGGTCGCAATATGACAGGCCAGAGCGACAACGATTCCACCGACCGGGTTGGCCAGGGTCGCAATATGACGGGCCAGAGCGACAACGACTCCAGTGATGCGGTCGGCCAGGGTCGCAACATGACCGGATGCAGCGATCGGGATTCCACCGACCGGTCGGGTCAGGGGCGATGCTATTAGGTCCGACACGCCGAACCGGGGCAGGCAGTGGATGGTCGCATGATCGGCGACGATGTTCTGGAGTGGATGATCGGTGTGTCCACATCGACGTTCATCACCGATACCTATGAGACTGTGCCCCTGATCCACGCCACGGGAGAGCCTGCACGATTCGACGCCCTGCTAACTCTGCCGCGACTGGATCAGAAGATCGCCGAAATCGATCTGCGCGCCGGAATGGTCGAGTTGGCCAATGCCCGAAACCCGGTGGATCGGGCAGAGTATGTCCGTGGGGACTTTATCGATCGCGTGGCTGTCGCGCGGGGCTATCGCCGCGGTGCGACGATCATTTTCAACCAGTTACAGCACAGCGACCGGCGGATGGCGGACTTCTGCCGACGGCTGGAGCGGGTCTTTTCGTGCCATATCCAGACCAATACCTACCTGACCCCGCCGGCCGAGCAGGGGTTCCGCACCCATTTCGACAGCCACGATGTCTTCATCCTGCAGATCGCGGGCGCGAAGGACTGGCGGCTGTACGGAGATCCGGAAGCCTCGCCATTCCGGGGCGAGCGGTTCCGCGGCATGGAAAGGCCAGCGGGTGAGCCGGCCCTCGCTTTCACCCTGAACCCGGGTGACTGTGCCTATATCCCGCGCGGCTATTATCATGACGCCGTCAATTCCGGCGATACGCCGTCCCTGCACATCACGGTCGGTCTGATCGTGAGGACCTGGGCCGATCTCATGCTGGAGGCGGTTTCACAGGTCTGCCTTGCTGACCCTGCCTTCCGGCGCGCCTTGCCGCCGGGCTATGTCAGTCCGGCCTTTGACCGGGCATCGCTGGGTCCGATCTTCTGCAGACTGACTGAGGCCCTAGGGCAGGGTGTCCAGCTCAACGACGCAATGGATACTATCGCCGAGGCTTTCATCCGCTCGCGCGAGCCGGACATAACGGGGGCGCTGACCGACAGTCTGATTGATCCTGACGGAATTTATGTGGCCCGGACTCCGCCCCTGAAGATCACGAAGGAGGGTACAGAGGTCCGCGTGCTGGCACCGGGTTGCGAGTTCAAATTCGGGCGCGCCTCCCTGAGACTGATCCAGCGCATCTTGAACGGCGCGGCATTCCGGGTCGCGGATCTGGACGATGCGGAGGCTCTGGACGCGCTGGGGCGACTGATGACCGCGGGCCTGATTGTCCGGGTGCGCGTCGACGGCTGAGAACACGGGTAAAATCATCGTCGTCATCGTGCCAGGTTTCGCCGAACGCTATCTGTCGACGGCCCTGATCGAGGGCCTGTCGCCGCGTCATTCGCGGTTAACCGGACCGGGTTTATCCTCAACCGGATATGACCGATTCCGCGGCCTTTTTCGAAGAGGGCGCATCCCCGTCGGGGCTGCGCGCCCGCCATGCGTTGCTCAAGCGTCTGGCGGATGTCGTGTCGCTGCCCGGCAGTCGGATCAACGCGTTTGAACGGGCCGTGACCGGCGATCTTCTGGTCGAGATGCTGCGGCTGGCCGCGCCACTGGAACGCAAACGGGTCGCGACGCGACTGGCCCCCCTGGCCGAACTGCCCAACAGTTTGGCGCGGCTGCTGCTGCGCGACGAGCCCGAGATTGCCGGCCAGCTGATCGAATTGTGCGGCTCACTGACCGACGCTGATCTGGTTTCGTGTGCGCGGGACGCCGGTCCCCAGCATCGGCTGCTGATCGCCAATCGGCGCGGCCTGACCGAGGTGGTGACCGAGACCCTTCTGACCTTCGGAGAGGCGGAGGTTACTGAGGCGGTGCTGCGGAATACGAGTGCCCGGCTGAGCCAGACCGCGACCGAGAGTATCGTCAGCCAAAGCCGGCAGACGCCCGCATTCTGCGGTCTGCTGCTGAAGCGGCCCGAGCTGAGACCGGCCGGGGCCTATGTGATGTTCTGGTGGTGCGGCGCCGGGGACCGGCGCACCATCCTGCAGCGGTTCGCCGTCTCGCGCGAAGTCATGCAGGAGGTTTCGGAAGATGTCTTCGCCATGGCTGCAGCGGAGGGCTGGAACGACCCGGTTTCGCGCAAGGCCCTGCAGTTCATCGAGCGGCGGCAGCGCAACCGTTCGGCCATCGACAAGAGCCCCTATGACAGTCTGGAGCATGCCATTGCGGCGGCCGAGGCTGATGGGCTGAAGCCGGACATTGCTTCGGAAATCGCCCATCTGGCGGGCATCAAACCCCTGACGGGGGCCAAGATCATCGGCGATGTCGGGGGTGAGCCCCTGGCCATCCTGTGCAAGGCGACCGGCCTGGGGCGCACAGATCTCCAATCCCTGTGGCGCTCAATGCGGCGACCCGAGGTCGGGGCGGACGGTGCGGTGACTCCAGACTGGGAGCGGGTTCAGGTCACCTTCGAGATGTTGGCGGTCGATCGGGCCCAGACAGTCCTGCGATACTGGAACTGGTCGCTGTCGTCAGCGCTGACGCCGGCCTTGATGCGGGCGATCCGCGATGGCGCGGATGAAGCCATCGATGAATATTCAGCCCCCGAACGCGCCGCGATGATGGCGCTTGCCGAAAACTTCGGACGATAGGCAACGGTCGGGACTCACATCTGAGGTTGTGACCTTGCGCACCCTTGGATATGTATTCGGGGCGGATTGCCATTATTGAAGAACATCATTATTGAACACCTACGCGACGGGTCGATGTTGGTCAGTCAAGAACACAATCGAGCGGGTGAGGCCGAGCATATGGAAGAGAATTCCCAACTGTTGGAAATGACTGCGGACATCGTATCGGCCTATGTGGGCAACAATAACGTCCAGGCTACCGAGCTGCCGTCACTGATCGCGAACATCCACGCCGCCCTGACCCAGGTTTCCGGCGGTGCGCCCGAGCCCGAGCCAGAACTCAAGGAGCCGGCCGTACCGGTTCGCAAGTCGATTACGCCCGACTTCCTGATCTGTCTTGAGGATGGCCGCAAGTTCAAGTCGCTGAAGCGGCACCTGCGCACCAAATACAATATCAGCCCGGAAGAGTACCGGGCCAAATGGGGTCTTGCGAAAGACTATCCGATGGTCGCCCCGAACTATGCCAAGGCGCGTTCGGACCTGGCCAAGCAGATGGGCCTGGGCCAGGGTGGCCGCAAGCCGGCCCGGACCCCGGTGCGCGCCAAGAAATAGTCGACCTCTCGCGACGACTAAAAGCGCCCGTCTCCGCAAGGAGGCGGGCGTTTTTCATGGGCGGTTGCCCGACTCAGGCGGCCTGGGCACCGCGCCGCATGCGCCAGAAACGCACGGTGCGCTGGGCGGCTTCGGGGGTCAGGTCGGCATACATGCGCGCATAGGCATGGGCCTTGCCCATCGCGGCACCGTCGTCGTTGAGCAGGACCACGGCATAGGTCAGGAACAGGGCGCGATCGAGTTCGGCCGAGCGACAGACCACCGCCAGAGCGTCGAGGTCGCGGCGTTCGACGATCTGGCTGGCCGTATGGAAGTCGATGTCTGCGAGTTGCGACAGCGCGATCAGGAACGATGTCTGGCCGCCCGAGCGAAGGAAGCGGGCCAGCATTTGTGGGGTCAGCTGTCCGGCGATCTTGAGTTCCTCTACATAGGCGAGACTCTCGCTGTAGTCGGCGGGCAGGGCCCCGTCACCGGCTGCGACGCGGGTCCGTCCGGCTGCCAGGGCTGTTTCCAGCAGGACGGGGTCCATCCGCGCGTTCTGCTCGAGGATCTGCTGACGCAGTCGCGCCTCGACCACGAAATACATGTCGTTGAGCAGGTCGGCCGGCAGGGCGCTGCGCGCGACTGTAGCCTCGTGCAGGGCCGGGTTGACCCTTGCCCGCTCGACAGCGGCTTCGGAGGCCGCGCGCGACAGCTGGGCCCCGTCATTGCGTAGCAGCGTCCCCAGGGTGACGTCGTCGCCGCGCTCGACGATGACATCGGAAACGGCCTCGGACACGGTCGGCCGGATCGATACGGCGCGGAGATGTTCCTGCCCATGGGTGCGGACCACGGACAGCAGATCCTCATCGGTGAGGACAGGTGAGGCCCGGAGTACGGCACCGGCGACCAAAGCCTCGTCATTGGCGAGCCGCCGGATCAGGCTGACGGGGGCGTCGGCCGCGTCGGCAAAGCGGGCGGCCAGCTCGGCCCGGACCGCGGTCTCCATGTCGGCCGTCAGGCTGACGAGCACCGCGTCATAGAGGCCGTCCTCTGCCGCTGTGCGCGTTGGCGTGCCGAAAAAACTTTCGGTCAGTTCGCGCAGCAATTTTCGACGGTTCTCGCTGGAACCGTCGGTGGCCATGGCGATCAGGTCGGGCAGGCGGGAGGCGGGCGCGTCGTCGCTCATGGCTGGTCCGGGATGGAGGTGTCGGGCATGGCTTGGAGGCGACCCTCGGCATTGCGGACCAGGGTCGGGGGTTCCGGCGGCGCGGCGAGATCCTGGGAGGCCAGGGAGGCGGGCAGATCGACGGCGATGGCATCGACGTAGGAGGTGGTCGGCAGGGGCGTCGGGTCCGGCTGGCGATTGTTCTGGCGATGGACGGAATAGTAGCGCGCGCCCTGTTCAGAGGGACCGGCGGCGCTGGCCGTCATCGCCGGTCGCTCGACCGCCGGGGTCGGAGCGACGGTCTGGGCCGGCGGCGAGGCGGCGGGTGTGGCGGTGCCGGTCGCCCCCTGCATGCGGAAAATCAGGGCGTCGCGGCGGGGAGCCATGGGGTCGGCGACAGCCGGGGCGGCCCGGGCGGCCGGGGTCGGGTTCGGGGCCGACGACGTGGCGGGCGCGGTGACCATGGACGGCATCGGTGCCACGGCCGCCGGTGCCGCCGGGCTCATCCAGGCATTGGCGGGGGTCAGGCCCCGGATCGGCACGGTCTGATCCGGTGTGGGTACGGCTGCGACCCCGTGCGGAATGAGGGCGGGCATCGGGCGGCGGTTGGAGATCGACACGGGCGCGGCACTTCCGCGCGCCGGGGTGGTGGCGGGTTCCGGTACCGCCGGAGCGGTCGCGTTGTGCCCCGGCCATGTCAGGTAGCGCAGGCCGAGACTCTGCCCGCTGGCCTGCGCCGTCCGCGCCGGCGGTTGCTGGGCTGCGGCCGGGGTCGCGGCGACGATGGCCGTTACGGCAAGAAGGGTAATCGACAGGGCGCGACGCACAGGCACGGCTCCCGTTGCAAGGACTGGAGCTGCACGGTAGCCGGACCGAGCTTAACCCGCCGCTAACGGCCGGTTGGAATCCGCGGGGCCTGACGGATCAGCCCCGGCCCGGCAGATACTGGGTGGTGAAGGCCTCGCGCCAGTTCAGGGTGAGCGGATAGACACCGGCTGCGGACATGGACTCGAAGAAGGTTCTCCAGCGGTCGTCGGTCATGGTGCCGAGGCCGTACAGGGCCGCGTCGCCGCCATCGACGATGCTGCTGTCCTTCAGTGCCTGACGGCCATGGTCGAGAAGGGCCTGGGTCATCCCGGGATTGTCGCGGCGGATCAGGGCGTCGGCGGCCCGGGCGTCGCCGTGGATATAGTCGCGCCAGCCCTCGGCGGAAGCGGCGATGAAGCTGCGCAGCGCAGCGGCATTGTCGCGGGCGAAGGCGTTCGGGGCCAGTACCATCGTGGCGTAGGAGAGGTAGTCCTCATCGGCCAGCGGGAAGACCTGCGGGGTGAAATCAGCGATCTGTTTGATCGCATAGGGGTCGGTCCCGAGATAGCCCTGCTGCACGGCGCGCGCGTCAGCGATGAACGGGGCCGGATCGTAGTCGAATGGCTGCAGCTGATCGTCGGTGAAACCATAACGCGCCTTGAGCCATATCCAGAAGGTCGCGACCGCAGCATCGGTCAGCAGGAAGGGACGGCCCCTGAGGCCGGCGATCGATGTTAACGCGCTATCCGGATGGGTAAGCAGGACCTGGGGGTCCTTCTGGAAAAAGGCGGCGACGGCCTTCACGGGAGCCCCTTCGGCCACGAGATTCAACGGGATGAAGCTGTCGGATCCCAGGCCCAGCTCGACTGCGCCCGAGGCGAGTAGCTGGGGTACATTGACGCCGGGCTTGCCCTGGACGATCTGGACGTTGAGGCCGCGGCGGGCATAGGCCCCGCCAGCCAGGGCCTGGTAGAAGCCGCCGTGTTCGGCCCGGGCGTGCCAGTCTGTGGCAAAACGCAGGCGTACCCGCCCCTCATCATCGAGTGGAGCCTCGGACCGTCCGCAGGCCGCCAGGGTCGTGGCCGCGAAGGCCCCCGCGAGGAGGCTGCGACGGTTGGCGAAAAAGGGGCGATTCTGGTCCCGCGACATGGGGGCGAGCCTAGGGCGGTGATGCGGCCTTGGAAAGGCGATCCGGCGGCAATTCGGATGCCGGAATTGAGCGAGGGGACGCACGCCCGGTCGAACCGTTGCTTACGTCCCCTCGCCAAGTCCGGGTTGGACTTGGCCGTTGAGGTTCAGGACCCTGGCGTCAGCACCAGCGGGCGAACCCGGTGATGGTCAGCTGTTTCCTGGCGACTCCTGGTCTTTGGCGTTCCGTCGGGTTTGACCCCGTCGTCGTCCATCGATCCCGGTCTGGTTCTCCGTCGCCCCGCACCGAAATGCTAAAGACGGGGAGCCTGGACCCTGCCCGGTCTTTCCATATCCTCCGAAGAGGTCAGGAAGCCTTGGTCAGAGAGCCGGACCGGTTCGCTTGAGCCCCGGGTCTCCCCGGTTTTCCGCGCCGCCGTGTCCCTCGGCCTGATCAAGCTCGCTCCAAACCGCCGATCCCGCAAGCGCGGGTCAGCGTCCGATTGTGGACGTTTCGGTGGACGAATTTACCAACCTAGCGAACCATCCGGTGGACGGTTGGAAAGTTTTCGCAAAAGACCAAGGGTTTGCAAGATCGTGCACAACCGAGTGTCCAGTGGTCGAAATTTTTCCGGTCAGGCGCTTTGAAGGGATTCGCGCATGGCTTCGAGGGCGAGCCATTCTTCTTCGGCGGCGGCCAGCTGGGCGCGGGCGCGGTCGGCGTTGGTGGTGGCGCGGTCGAAGGCCTTGCGGTCGCGGGCGTAGAGGCCGGGGTCGCTGAGGGTGGCCTCGTGGCGGGCGATGTCGGCGGGCAGGGAGGCGAGCAGGCCCTCGAGCTCCTTGAGGCGGTGAGTGTCCTTGAACGACATCTTGGCGGGCTTTTTGGCCGGGGGGGCCGGCGCGAGCGTGGCCGGGGCGGGGCTGGCGGCGGCGCGGCGCGCGGCCTCGGCGTCCTGCGGGCGCTGGTGGGTGCCGGGTTTGAGGAAGCCGGGGTTCTGGCGGATGAAGTCGGTCCAGCCGCCGGGGGTTTCGACGATGTCGCCACGGCCGTTCATGGCGATGGTCGAGGTTGCGAGGCGGTCGACGAAGTCACGGTCGTGGCTGACCAGGATGAGGGTGCCGTCATAGGTCTCGAGCAGCTCTTCCAGCTTGTCGAGCGTGTCCATGTCGAGATCGTTGGTCGGTTCGTCGAGGACCAGCATGTTGGCCGGCTTGGCCAGGGCCCTTGCCAGCAGCAGGCGGTTGCGCTCGCCGCCGGACAGGGTCGAGATCGGCTGGCGCAGCTGGCCTTCCTGGAACAGGAAGTCCTTGGCGTAGGCGGCGACGTGTTTGGACACGCCACGCACGAGGATGGAATCGCCGCCGCCGGGGGTCAGGGCATCCCAGAGGGTCATGTCGCTGCGCAGGCCCTCGCGGGACTGGTCGAGATAGACGGGCTCGAGATTGGCTCCCAGCTTGACCGTACCTTCGTCGGGGGCGAGTTCGCCGAGCAGGATCTTGACCAGGGTAGTCTTGCCCGCCCCGTTGGGGCCGACGATGGCCAGACGGTCGCCGCGGACGATCCGGGTGGTGAAGGGGCGGATGACGGTGCGATCGCCAAAGGTCTTGGACACACCCTTGAGGTCGGCGACCAGCTTGCCGGAGGTCGCGCCGGAATCGACGCCGAGATAGAGCTCGCGCGGGACATCCTTGACCCGTTCGGCGCGATCGGCCCGCAGGGCGTCGAGCGAGCGGGCGCGGCCCTCGTTACGGGTGCGACGGGCGGTGATCGAGCGGTAGAAGGTCTCGGTTTCACGCTCGATGGTCTTCGTCAGCCTTTGCAGGGACTGGGCCTCTTCCTCGGTGACCTTGGTCGACCATTCGTCGAAAGCGTCGAAACTCTTGTTCAGGCTGCGGACGCGGCGGCCTTCCAGCCAGTGGCAGGTCTGGGTCACGCGGTTGAGGAAGGCGCGGTCGTGGCTGACCACCAGCACGGCGCAGCGGGCCGAGATGAGTTCTTCCTCGAGCAGTTCGATGGCGAGGATGTCGAGGTGGTTGGTCGGCTCGTCGAGGAGCATCAGGTCCGGCTCTTCGGCGAATGCTTTTGCGAGCGCGGCGCGACGGATCTCGCCCCCCGACAGGTTGACCGCAGGCTTTTCCGGGTCGAGCCCGAAGGTGTTGAGCCAGGCCTCGGCGGTCCAGGATTCGGCCTCGCCCGAGACGGCATAGTCGAGCAGGGTCTCGCCGATGATGACCGGTTCCTGCGGCACATAGGCAAAGCGGACGCCGGACTGGATGGCGCGCTCGCCCGAGTCGGGCTCGACCTGGCCCATGATGATCTTCATCAGGGTGGACTTGCCGGCACCGTTACGGCCGACGAGACAGGCGCGGGTGCGCGGCTCGATAGCGAGGTCGACGCCATCGAACAGGGGACGTTGACCGTCCTGGAGACGGACGCCCTTGAGGGCGATGAGGGGGGGACGGGCTGCCATGGGAGGCGGCGTATAGACTGTGATTGTGCCCGACGCGAGACACAGCGGTACGATCGGCGTAATGAGCCGCCCGATGAACACACCTTTCTGGGAAACCAAGACCCTGTCCGAGCTGTCCCGCGAGGAGTGGGAGAGCCTGTGCGACGGCTGTGGCCTGTGCTGTCTGATCCGGTTCGAGGACGAGGATACGGGGGTGATCACCCCGACGCGGGTGCACTGCAAGCTGTTCGACACCAACGCCTGCACCTGCATCGACTACGCCAACCGCCGCGAACAGGTGCCGGACTGTATCAAGCTGACGCCGTGGAATATCGAGGCGCTGAAATGGATGCCGCTGTCGTGCGGCTATCGCCGGGTGCATGAGGGACGCGGGCTGGCGGACTGGCATCCGCTGGTGTCCGGCGATCCTGAGAGCGTGCACACCGCCGGGGTATCGATCCGGCGGCAGACGGTGTCGGAACTGTCGCTGGCGGAACCGGAGGACGCCCTGGCGTTCGAGGCCCCGGAATGGATCGCCGAGCGCGGCGGATAAACGCCGCGCGGCGATAGTAACGAAGCCTTTGGGTGTCCCGGGTAACGTTGGGGGTTCAACGGCCCGGAGACCGTGAATGAGCCGCGTCGCCAAGCAGGCCATCAGCCTGGACAGTCCCTTCGACCGACTGACAGCGCTACTGTGCGAGACCTTCGGCATGCCGTTCGGGCTGGTTTCGGCTCTGGATGGCGACCAGATGACGTTCCGGTCGCAGATCGGCCTGGGTGAGACGTCGATCACGCGGGCTCAAAGCGTGAGCAACATCCTCGTGACGATGGGGCCGGGTGCCAGTCTGATGGTTGAGGACGCGCGCGAACATCCGTTGTTGCGCCACCATCCGCTGGTGGTCGGGGCTCCGCATGTACGCTTCTTTGCGGGGGCGACGGTGTCGACGGCCAACGGCACGCCGATCGGTGCGGTCGGCGTCATGGATGGGAAAACGCATACGGGCCTGACAGCCCAACAGACCGAAACCCTGAAACTGATTGCGCGGCTCGCCGGCGACATCGTCGACCAGACGGCGGCGGCGCGGACCCAGGCCGAACAGTTGCAGTTGCTGGAGATGGCGGAGACGGTGACCGGCATCGGCCACTGGCGTCTGGACCGGACCACGAACCGGGTGGTTTGGTCGGATGAAGTTTACCGAATTTATGGAGTCGATCGGGGGGAGTTCGATCCCTCCCTCGGCGATGCGATGAAATACTACCACCCGGACGACCGGATGGTTCTGGCGAGCCTGCTGGAGCGGGCGGCCGAGACGGGTGAGGGATTCGAAGTCCGGTTGCGCCTTATCCGGGAAGACGGTGAGATGCGCCATGTCGTCTCTCGCGGTGGTGCCGAGCGGCTGGAGGACGGGAGCATCGGAGCGCTGTTCGGCGTGTTCCAGGATTTGACCGAGTCAGACCTCGCCCATGAGCGCCTTGTGCGGAGTGAGGCCCAGTATCGTCTGCTGGCCGACCGGGCGAGCGACATCATCGCCACCTACGATCTGAACGGCCTGGTCACCTATATCTCGCCGTCGGTCGAAGCCACTCTCGGGCACCGGCCGCAGGATCTGGTCGGGACCCCGGTCCTGAGCCTCATCTTGCCGGACGACCATGCCGACCTGACGCGCCGCTTCAAGGCGATGGTGACGGGTGAGGCCAGCGATGATCAGGATCGCCTGCGCTATCGTGCCGTCACCATTGCGGGCGAGGTGCGGTGGTTCGAGGCCCAGACCACCATCATCCGCAGCGCTGACGGCCGGGCTGTGGAATTCCAGGACGTCATTCGCGACATCTCGGAGACCAAGAAGCTGGAGGACCAGCTGATCAAGGCGCGGGACCGGGCCGAGTCCGGGGCTCGGGCCAAGTCGGAATTCCTGGCCAATATGAGCCATGAGCTGCGGACACCGCTGACCAGTGTGATCGGTTTCTCAGGCCTGTTGCAGGCCAGCAAGCGGCTGCCGGCGGTTGAACAGGGTCATGCCGAACGCATTCACACCGCCAGCGGGGCGCTGCTGAGCGTGATCAACGACATCCTCGACTACTCCAAGCTGGAAGCCGAGGCGGTTGATATGGAGCCGCGCGCTTTTGCGCCGCGGGCTCTGGCCGAGGGTGCCGCCGCCATTATCGAAACCCAGTGCCAGAACAAGGGTCTGGCGCTCGTCGTCGAGATCGATCCGACCCTGCCCGAGGGCCTGACCGGAGACGAGGGGCGGCTAAGGCAGGTGATGCTGAACTTCCTGTCGAACGCGGTGAAATTCACGCCGGGCGGTCGGGTTCATCTGGCCGTCGGGGGACGACCGGCCGAGGATGGTCAGTGGCTGCTGCGGATCTCGGTAACCGATACGGGGATCGGGCTGTCGCCGGACCAGGTCTCGACCATGTTCGACCGGTTCACCCAGGGCGATGCCTCGACGACCCGGGTTTACGGCGGCACGGGGCTGGGGCTCGCCATCTCGCGGCGGCTGGTCGCGTTGATGGGCGGCCAGGTCGGTGTGGACAGCTGTCCGGGCAAAGGCTCGACCTTCTGGCTGGAAGTCGCCCTCCCCGAGGCGGAGGCCGTCGACGGCGGAGCGGGTGAGGCGATCCAGATCCCGGGGGAGGGTCATCGTATCCTGGTTGCCGACGATGCCCCGGCCAATCGTGAATTGGTTGTCGCCATTCTGGCAGGACTGGGCCTGGAGGCAGACGCCGTTTGCGACGGGGCAGAGGCTGTCGAAGCCGTGCGCTCCGGTCTCTATGACCTGGTGCTGATGGACATGCAGATGCCGGTCATGGACGGGATGGCGGCGACGCGGACGATCCGGGCCATGGGCGGGGCGGGTGCCAGACTGCCGATCCTGGCCCTGAGCGCCAATGTGCAGCGGGAACAGATCGACCGCTGCCTGGAGGCGGGTATGGATGGTCATCTGGGCAAGCCTATCCAGATCGCTGATCTGGCCGGGGCGCTGGCGCGCTTTCTGGCTCCGGCAGCCGACGAGGAACAGGCCGCCTGAACCGCGCAGATGGGCAAGAATCCTCGGGATTCTTCTGAAATACCTTATCCAGAACAACGGCATGACTGTTTCTGCTGGTCAATTTCCCGCACTGGGACGCTGCTGGCCTATGATTCAGCCATGCCGGAAAAAAGGGTTCGATACGGGCAGATGAGCCCGGAGGTATTTGCCGAACGGGCACAGGCGATGTTGCGCGCGACCGGGGACATGCCGCTCGACGATATGGAGCGGCGCGCCCGGGCCCTAACGGCCCTGGCCAAGGCCTTGAAGGCGATGGGTGACCTCGAGCTGGCGGGGGGCGTTTTTGACACCGATGACGATCAACTGGACGCCGCCGGGGAGCAACGGCTCAGGGACGAACTCCTGCGTCGAATCCTTGCGCTCAATGCCGACCTTGAAGATCAGCAGCACGCTGGCGAGCCTGAATGGCCGCCAGCTGAGGCTGGTCGAGACTGATTGGGACGGGTGGTCCCATGGGGCGCAACGACCGCCCTGCGGCGACTGGGCAACCTGGCTGTTTCTGGGCGGGCGCGGGGCGGGCAAGACCCGGGCCGGGGCCGAATGGCTGACGCGGCAGGCGGTGCCAGGTGCGCGACTGGCGCTGGTGGGGCCGACCCTGCACGATGTGCGCGAGGTGATGATCGAGGGGCCGTCGGGCTTGCGGGCCATCGCGCCCTGGAGCCGCCGACCCGTCTATGAGATCAGCCGGCGGCGGCTGGTCTGGCCCAACGGGGCCGAGGCCTTTGCCTTTTCGGCCGAGGATCCGGAAAGCCTGAGGGGGCCGCAGTTTCATGCCGGCTGGGCCGACGAATTCTGTGCCTGGAAACGCCCGGCTGATGCCCTGGCCATGTTGCGGCTGGGGATGCGGTTGGGGGAGGACCCGCGGCTGGTGATTACCACCACGCCGAAGCCGATGCCGGCCCTGACCCGGCTGATGGCCGAGCCGACCACGGTCTCGACCCATGCGCCGACGCGGGCCAATGCGCGCAATCTGTCGCGGGGCTTTCTGGCCGGGCTGGAGGCCCTGTACGGGGGCACCCGGCTGGCGGCGCAGGAGGTGGACGGGCTGATCCTGAGCGAGGGCGAGGCCCTGTGGACGCAGGCGCTGCTGGATCGCTGCCGGGGCGGAACGCCGCGGGACTTTCGCAAGGTGGTGGTCGGGCTGGACCCGACGACGACAGCCGAGGGCGACAGTTGCGGAATCGTCGTCGTGGGACTGGCCGAGGGCAAGGCCTGGGTGCTGGCCGACGAGAGCGTGCGCGGCAAACGGCCCCGGGACTGGGCCCATGCGGTGGCGCGCACGGTGGCCCGGCATGAGGCCGACTGGGTCATCGCCGAGACCAACCAGGGCGGCCAGATGGTCGAGGACCTGCTGAAGGTCGCCAAATGCGGGGCGCGGATCAAGCCGGTGTTCGCCACCCGTTCGAAACGGGCCCGGGCCGAGCCGGTCGCCCTGTTGTACGACCAGGGCAAGGTCATCCACTGCGGCTATTTCGAGAAGCTGGAGGACGAACTGATCGGGCTGGGTGTGGGGACGGGCGAGGCCAGTCCTGACCGCGCCGATGCCCTGATCTGGGCCGTCAGCCATCTTCTGCTGAACACCCGGGACAGCCCGAGCATCCGCGCCCTCTGACGCCATTGAAGGATGAGACCATGAATGGACTGCGCTGGCCCTGGGGCCGCGGCGGGCGCGGCGGCGCGCCCGAAATCAAGGACAGCCGGGTCGGGGCCCTGATCGCCATGACCGGGCCGGGGCGACCGCGCTGGACGCCTCGCGACTATGCCCATCTGGCGCGCGAGGGGTTCGGGCGCAATCCGGTGGCCTACCGCTGTGTGCGCATGATCGCCGAGGCGGCGGCCTCGACCCCGCTGGTGGTGTTCCGGGACGGGGTGCGCGACGACGATCACCCGCTGGCGCAACTGCTGGAGCGGCCCAATCCGGAACAGTCGGGGCCGGAGTGGCTGGAGGGCGTCTATGGCGCGCTGCAGACGGCGGGCAATGCCTATGTCGAGGCCGCCGGGGACGGCGATGGTGACGGGGCACCGGACGAGCTGTGGAGTCTGAGGCCGGACCGGATGGCGGTGGTGCCGGGGCGGCATGGCTGGCCCGAGGCCTATGTCTATGAGGTGGACGGGCGGCGGCTGCGGATCGGGCGCGGGGCCGATGGCTGGATGCCGGTGATGCATCTGAAGCTGTTCCACCCGACCGACGACCACTATGGCTTTTCGCCGCTGGAGGCGGCGGCCTGCGCCGTCGATGTGCACAATGCCTCGGGGGCCTGGAACAAGGCGCTGCTGGACAATGCGGCCCGGCCCAGCGGGGCCCTGGTCAGCAGCGGTCGCGACGGGGAACGGCTGAGCGCGGAACAGTTCGAGGCGCTGAAAGCCCAGTTGGGCGACGCCTATACCGGGGCGGCCAATGCCGGGCGGCCGCTGCTGCTGGAGGGCGGGCTGGACTGGAAGCCGATCAGCCTGACCCCGGCGGAGATGGATTTCATCGCCGGCAAACATGCGGCGGCGCGCGAGATCGCCCTGGCCTTCGGGGTGCCGCCGCAGCTGCTGGGGATTCCGGGCGACGCCACCTATGCCAACTATCGTGAGGCCAACACCGCCTTCTGGCGGGGCACGATCGCGCCGCTGGTGCGCAAGACGGCCGGGGCGCTGACCGGCTGGCTGGGACCGCGCTTTGCCGGGACGCGGATCGCGCCGGATCTGGATGGAGTGCCGGCGCTGCAGCCCGAGCGCGATGCATTGTGGGCGCGGCTGGGGGCGGCAGGTTTCCTGACCGATGCCGAGCGGCGACGGATGGCGGGAGTGGGCGAATGAGCGAGACCGGCTGGAAGGTGCCCGCCGCCCTGGTGGTGGCCCTGGCGATGCAGACGGTCGGGGGGCTGGTCTGGGCCGGGGGCGCGGCGGCGCGGATCGCGGCGCTGGAGGAAAGGGTCGGCGAGCAGCGGCTGGTGGCCGAGCGGCTGGCACGGCTGGAGGAACAGGGGATCGCCACGCGCCAGACGGTGGAACGGATCGAGCGGCGGCTGGAGGCAGGAGGGTGAGGGCGGCGCTGGCCCTTCGGTCGGTCGCAGCGGTCCCGGGCGGTGTGGAGATCGCCGGCTATGCCTCGCTGTGGGGCGTGGCGGATCTGGACGGGGATGTGGTGGCGCGCGGGGCCTTCGCCGACAGTCTGGCGCGGACCGGGGCGGCCGGGGTGCGGATGCTGCACCAGCATGAGGCGCGGGCTGCGGTCGGGGTCTGGGACATGATGGTCGAGGACGAACGCGGGCTGTTCGTCCGTGGCCGGATCATGGACTGGTCAGCCGAGGCGCGCTTCGCCGCCGCCCTGGCCCGGGCCGGGGCACTGGACGGACTGTCGATCGGCTTCCGCGCGGGCAGGGCGCGGCGTGAGGGACGGCTGCGGGTGCTGGGGGCGGTCGAGCTGTGGGAGGTGTCGCTGGTGACGTTTCCGATGCTGCCGGGGGCGCGGTTCAGCCCGACCTGAGCCGCCTTATTGCGCCAGATCGCGCAGCACAGCGTCCCACTGGCGGACGCCGGGGGCGAGGGTGTCGACCGGCAGGCGTTCGTTGAGGCCATGGGCGAAGTCGTCCGAGGGCTTCATGAATACCGAGGAGACACCGTAGCCAGGAACGCCGAGGGCGCGGAAATGCATGCTGTCGGTGGCGCCGGCCTCCATGGTCGGGACGACCAGCAGGCCGGGGGCGCGGGCGTGGACGGCGGTGGCCAGGGCGGCCATCAGGTCGGGGCGCAGCGGCGAGGACGGGGCGTCGACGGTGCCGGAGTCCTGATAGGCGACGGTGACGCCGGGGTCGGCCATGATGCCGGTCAGGGTGGTCTCGATCTGCGCCATCGTCGTGCCGGGGAAGATGCGGCAGTTGATGTTGGCCGTGGCGCGCTGCGGCAGGGCGTTGGGGGCGTGGCCGCCGTTGATCATGGTGGCGATACAGGTGGTGCGGATCAGGCCGACGTATTCGGGATCGGCGTCGAGTGCGGCGATGGCACCGGCGTCGGCGGGATCGACCGCCAGGCGGCGCAGGGCCGCCCCGGACGGCCCCTCAACGCGTGGGCCGGTGGCGGCGATATAGGCGGTGGTGATCGGGCTGTAGGTGACCGGGAATTTATAGGCGGCCAGCCGGGCCAGGGCGGCGTTCAGCCGGTAGATGGCATTGGTCGCGCCGGGGCGGCTGGAGTGGCCGCCGGGGTCGGTGACGGTGAGGGTGTAGTCGGCATAGGTCTTTTCCGCAGCCTGCACCTTGTAGGCCGTAGGCGTGCCGTCCTCGGCCAGCAGCCCACCGCCGCCGTCGGCGTTGAGGACCAGTTCGGAGTCACGCAGCTGTTCAGCCAGCCAGCGACCGGTGGTCATGGCCGTCTCCTCGTCCCCCGACAGGGCCAGGACGATGGAGCGGCGCGGGGTCCAGCCGGACTGGCGCAGCTGGACCAGGGTGGCGACGAGGACCGACAGGTCGGCCTTGTTGTCGAGCGCGCCGCGTCCGTAGACGTAGCCGTTCTCGACCACGGCGGTGAAGGGATCACGGGTCCAGTCGGCCGGGTCAGCCTGGACCACGTCCATATGGGCCAGCAGGACGATGGGCTTGAGGTCGGGATCGCTGCCGGGCCAGCGGGCGATCAGGGCGGCGGTTTCGCCGATGGGATGGATCTGGACGTCGGTGTCGGCATAGCCGCCGTCGACCAGCAGGCTTTTGAGCCAGGCGGCATAGGCCGGGACCTGGCCGGCACCCTCGACGGTGCGGAAGCCGATCGAGCGGGTCAGGATGTTCAGGGCGTTGTCGGCGGCGGTATCCGCCGTCTGGGCGGTCGCAACGACCGGAGCCAGTAGCAGGGCGAGGGCGGCGGTGCCGCCGGCGAGGGAACGGATCATTCAGGGTCCAGACGCATCTGAGGAAGGGCCAGCAACGGAGGCGACCCTAGCGGCTGGACGAGGGTTGTCCATCCTGACCCCTCCGCCCGGCGAGGGCCTGGCAGCCGTGCTGAAGACGGGCGGGGCTCCACGATGACGCGGTTGGGGAGGCTCAGCTCGGCGCGGATGCCGTGGCGGCCATACAGTCTATCCAGGCAAGGGCACGGGTGACGCCGCCGAGGGCGAACCAGGCGGACGTGGGTCCATTCTGTGACTGGTAGGTCCAGCGCAGGGTGTTGGCCCGCATCGCCCCGCGCACCATGGCCTCGACGTTTTCAGTCCCGGTGACATGCCATTCGTTGGCGACATTGCCCCGACGCTCGACCGTGTCGGTCAGGTCGAGAGGGTGTCGGCCAAAGGCGACCGACATCGGCAGGGCATCATCGGTCGGCGACGGGATCACGGCGGTGAGGACCACATCATAGGGTGCGCCGGGCGTGGGGCGGGCGATGCGAAGCTGCTGGGTAAAGGCTGCGTCGCCGGTGGTGTCGGGCAGGGCCAGGACGGCGGAGCAATAGCCATCGGGACGACAGGCCCCCAGGGTGTTCTGAAAATAGGCGCGGGTCTCGCCGTACACGGTGTGGGTTGTGGCCCCGCATTGCTGGGCCGCCGAGGCGGCACCGGCCCAGGCCACAAGCGTGGCGGCCAGGATGGTGGTGCGGATCATCGACATCGGGGGCGGCCCTCCCAAGCCGTGGGCGGGACCCGACCACCTGAGCCCCGCCCTGTCAATCGAACGGGACCAGACGGCCCCGGTCTCGGTTCCGGTCGGCTGAGCCGCCGGGAATTCTTGAAAGCGGAGATACCATGAAAGAGACCAAACAGGCCCCGGCCACGCCGGGGGCACGCGCCGCCATGCATGAAATGATGGCGGCCTTCGAGGCGTTCAAAGGGGCCAATGACGCCCGGCTGGACGAGATCGAGAAGAAGGCGTCGGCTGATCCGCTGTTGGAGGCCAGGGTGGCGCGGATCGACCAGGCGGTGGCCAGCGCCCAGGCGCGGCTGGACCGGGTGGTCAGCGAGGGGCGGCGACCGGACCTGGGGGGTGGCTCCCCCTCCGACGGCTTCGCCGCGACCTTCCCCATGGGGGGAGGAATGGACGAGACCAAGGCAGCGTGGGCCGGGTATCTGAAGACCGGCAATGCGGGCGGGCTGGAGCTGAAAACGGGGCTGTCATCTGCATCGGATTCGGGTGGCTATGTGGTGCCGCCGGAAACCGAGCGGGCCATCGACCGGCGGCTGATGGCGGGGTCGCCGATGCGCGAGATCGCCACGGTGCGGACCATCGGGGCCGGGGTGTTTCGCAAGCCGGTGTCGACCGCCGGACTGCAGGCGGGCTGGGTGGCCGAGACCGCGCCGCGACCGGAGACGGATCCGGCGACCCTGGCCCTGCTGGAATTTCCGGCGGCCGATCTCTACGCCTGTCCGGCGGCGACCCAGAGCCTGCTGGACGACGCCATGATCAATCTGGATGACTGGCTGGCGGCCGAGGTCGAGGACGCCTTTGCGGCGCAGGAGACCACGGCCTTTGTCAGCGGCGACGGCATCAACAAGCCGAAGGGGTTCCTGAGCCACGACATCGTCGCCGAGGCCGGGCATGCCTGGGGCGAGATCGGCTACGTCGCCTCGGGCGCGGCGGGGGCATTTGCCGCCAGCAATCCGGCCGACCGGCTGATCGACCTGATCTATGCGCCCAAGGCCCGCTACCGGCCGAACGGGCGGTTCGTGATGAACCGGCGCACGGTCTCGACGGTGCGCAAATTCAAGGACGCCGACGGCAACTATATCTGGCAGCCGGCGACGCGGGCGGGCGAGACGGCCTCGCTGCTGGGCTATCCGGTGACCGAGATCGAGACCATGCCGGACATCGCTGCCAATAGCGCGGCCATCGCCTTCGGCGACTTCCAGCGCGGCTATCTGATCGTGGACCGGGCCGGGGTGCGGGTGCTGCGCGATCCCTATTCGGCCAAGCCCTATGTGCTGTTCTACACGACCAAACGGGTTGGCGGCGGGGTGCAGAATTTCGACGCCATCAAGGTGATGAAATTCGCGGTGAGCTGAGGCGTGATGGCGGTCTCCCTCTCCCGGCGGGAGAGGGAGACCGCGCACGGCGGCGAAGCCGGCGTCCTGGCGCGGTCGGGTGAGGGGCATCTGCCCCGGATTGGCCAGACAGCAGCCCCTCACCCTTTCGCGCAAGGACGACCGCGGCGCGGTCGTGCGCTCAAGCCCTCTCCCGCCGGGAGAGGGAGGCAAGCACGGAGACATGCCATGACCGCACCGGTGAGCCTCACCGAGGCGAAACTGTTTCTGCGCGTCGAACACGATGCGGAGGATGGGCTGATCCAGACCCTGATCGACGCGGCCCGGGTGCGGGTCGAGGGGGAGGTCGGGGCGGCGCTGGACGACAGCTCGGCGGCCCCGCTGCGGCTGGCGGTGCTGATGCTGGCGCTGCGGGCCTATGAGCGGGGCGAGCGCGAGATGCCGATCGCCCCGGTGTCGGCCTGGATCGCCCCCTATCGCCCGGTGCGGCTGTGAGCGGGCGGCGGCTGGCCGAGCTGCTGACGGCGATCGAGACGCAGACGCCGCAAGGCGGGCAGGCGGTCAGTTTCGAGCCGCTGGGCTGGGTCTGGCTGAAGCCGGGATCGCGACGGCGACGCGAGCGGACCGAGGCCGGGGGGACGCGGACGATCGAAACGATGCGGGTCGAGAGCCGCGCCGATCCCCGGCTGGTTGCGGGTCGGGTGCTGCGGTTCGACGGAGACGACTGGACGGTGGTCGCGATCAACCTCGACCCCGCGCGGCCGGGCCTTGTGCATCCGGATCTGGAGCGACGGCCATGAGCGACCATGAGAGCGCGCTGCAGGCGGCGTTGATCGCCTTTCTGACAGCGGACCCGTCCCTCTCGGCCCTGATGGACGGACGGGTGTGGGACGCGCCGCCGAGGGATGCGGGGTTTCCGCACCTGCTGGTCGGCCGCAGCGCCAGCCGTCCGGTCGCGGCCGAGGGGTGTGGCCTTGAGCACCGTCTGTCGCTGACCGTGGTCTCGCAGTTTCGCGGGACGGAGGAGGTGCGGGCGATCGTGGCGGCGGTGCGGGCGCGACTGGAGAGCGCGGCGCTGGAGGCCGACGGTGTGCGCACGGTGTCGCTGGGGGTGACCCTGGCCGATGTGTTCCGCGGCGCGGACGGGGCCCGGACCTGGGCGGTGATCCGGGTGCGGGCGGTGACCGAAGATATCGACAGCTGATCTGCAACAGAGGGACCACGACCATGGCGGCACAGCGCGGCAAGGACATCTTGCTGAAGATCCAGGACGGGCCCGGGGTGTTTGTCACCGTCGCCGGGTTGAGGGCGCGGACGATCTCACTCAACGCGCGGACGGTCGATGCGACCGACGGTGACAGCGCCGGACGCTGGCGCGAACTGCTGGCCGGGGCGGGGGTGAAGTCAGCGGCGGTAAGCGGCCAGGGGGTGTTTCGCGACTCCGCCTCGGACGCCCTGATCCGCGAGGCCTTCTTCGCCCAGACGGCGCCGGTCTGGCAGTTGATCGTGCCGGATTTCGGGGTGCTGGAAGGGCCGTTCCTGGTGGCGGCGCTGGAATATGCCGGGGAGCACGAGGGCGAGGCCAGTTTCGCGATCAGCTTGGCGAGCGCCGGCGAGATCGGGTTTACGGCGCTGTAGGCGGGGAGCTCAGAACGACCCGGTTGTAGGCGGTGGCATAGGCCACGGCGCGATCATTGTAGGCAACGTGAGTGCCGTCGCGAAGGTCGTCGCCGGTATCTTCAATATAGAGAATCCCGCCGGGCCAGTTTTCACGTCGGAGTTCGCCCGGGCGACCATCAGCACCCGGAACATAAGAGGCGTATCCGTAGGCCCCCAGCAAATGCCGGTCACCGCGGGCCACTGCCGCGCGGGCGTCTGATGCGGCGCGGGCGGGGTCGATTTGGGCCAACGACAATCGAACTTCGCCTGGCGCGACGGGCTTGCCGTCGTTGGGATTCCGGTAGGCGGGCGAGCAACCGGCCACCACGACCATCATCAACAGAATGCAGAGACGTTTCATGGGGAACCCCTTGCGATGAGTGGAACGCTATCAGCGAACGGCGCGCGCGGCGAGGTCACGGCGACCCTGGCCGGGGCGGAGCGGCGGCTGTGTCTGACGCTGGGGGCGCTGGCGGAGATCGAGACCGGTCTGGGTGTGAGCGGGATCGCGGCGCTGGGTGAGCGAATGCGGGTGCTGTCGGCGGGGGATTTGCTGGTGGTGCTGGCGGCGCTGTTGCGCGGCGGTGGCGAAGATGCGCTGGCGGACGGTCTGGGTCGGGTGGGGGTGGATCCGCGTGAAGCGGCGGAGGCGGTGGCCCGGGCGCTTGCGGCGGCCGCATGACGCCGTGGGGCGAAATGCTGCGGGTGGCGGCGGGGGCCGGGGTGACGCCAGCGGAATTCTGGCGGCTTTCGCTGAGGGAGTGGCGGATGCTGACGGAGCGACCGGCGGGGCCGGTGCCGATGGGGCGGGACGGGTTCGAGCGGATGATGGCGGCGTGGCCGGACTGAAGGTTTCCCTCTCCCGGTGGGAGAGGGCTTGAGCGCACGGATGCGGAGCATTCGTTGTTGCGCGAAAGGGTGAGGGGTTTCGGTGTGAGGCGGCTGAGAGAAGCCCCTCACCCGGCCGCGCCAGAACGACGGCTTATGCCGTCGTGCGCGGCCTCCCTCTCCCGCCGGGAGAGGGAGGACCTGGATGACCGACGGATTTGAGGCGGACGGCCTGGGGGCGGTACCCGAGCGGGCGGCTGAGGCGGCGGCGGCGCTGGAGGGGTTGCGGGAGCCGGCGGACCGGGCGGCGAGCGCGATCGGTGAGGCGTTCGACCGGGCAGGTGAGAGTCTGGCCCGATCACTGGCGCGGGCAGCGGCGGACGGGGAGGTCAGCCTGGGTGAACTGGCGCGGGCGGTGCTGGCGGCGGTCAATGCAGGGGCCGCAGGGGCCAGGGGCGGCGGGTTGGGCGCGGCGGTGACGGCGGCGCTGGGCGGATTGTTCGGCGGTACGCGCGCCGACGGTGGGCCGGTGTCGGCGGGTTCGGCCTATCTGGTCGGGGAGCGGGGGCCTGAGGTGTTCCAGCCGAACGGGGCGGGCACCATCGAGTCCGCAGCCGGACCGGGGGTGACCATCAATGTCAGCGTCGACGGTGGAGCCCCGGCCCTGCTGCGGTCCGAGGCCCAGATCGCCCAGATGCTGGCGCGCGCCGTAACATTGGGGGCGCGCCAGCTCTGAGTTCGCGCTACCGCGCTTCGCGCTGCTTGAGCGCTTTCCTTCTGGCGCTACCGCGCTTCGCGCTGCTTGAGCGCGGGGCGGGGGGTTAGATGGCAACCTTGGGATCAGGGCCGTGGCGGTTGTCGCCGTTGGTGCCGGGGGTCAGGCCGATCCAGGCCAGGAAGCCGATGTTGACCAGGAAAATCAGGCCGAACACGCCGAAGGCCGGGGCGATCAGGGCCCAGATGGCCGCCGGATCTTCATTCTCGAGAGCGGCGGCGTTGGCAACGGCCGAGAAGCCTATCGTACCGAGGCCGACGAACAGGGCGACGAGGGTCACGACCCAGGGGATCACGATCAGCCAGCCGGACTGACCCATGTCGTGCAGACGCTTCACGCCGATGGCGAGGTTGGGCCAGATCAGGGCGATGGCGATCAGGAGTCCGAGGAACGGAATCCAGTTCGCGACCACGCCGGCCCCGAGCAGGATCAGCCAGCCGATCCAGAAATGCTGGCGCCGGATGCGACCCTGGAATGAAAACAGCAGCACCTTCCAGTCGAAGCCTGGAACCTGGGTAGACGTCTCGTGGGTCATGGGTCGCCCTCCTGCGCGATCGCGTGAGAGGCGAGTCTGAACGAACATTACTTTCTGAACAAGCCGGAAGGAGGGGCGTATGGCCTTTCATGAGGTGAGCCTGCCGGCGCGGCTGGCCTTCGGTTCGACCGGGGGTGTCGAGCGGCGGACCGAGGTCGTGACCCTGGGCTCTGGCTTCGAGCGGCGGTCGACGCCCTGGGCCCAGGGGCGGCGGCGTTATCTGATCGGGGCGAATCTGCGCTCGCTGGACGACATGGCGGCGTTGACGGCCTTTTTCGAGGCGCGGCTGGGGCGGCTGTACGGCTTCCGGTTCCGCGACTTCGCTGATTTCAAATCGTGTGTACCGGGCGGGGCGGTTACGGCGGCGGATCAGGCGCTGGGCACCGGCGACGGGACGACGACGGCGTTTCAGCTGGGCAAGGCCTATGGGGATTGGGTGCGACCGATCACCAAGCCGGTGGCGGGGTCTGTGCGGCTGGCGGTCGGGGGCGTGGCGCTGGACCCGGCGGATTTCACGGTCGAGGCCACGACCGGGCGGGTGACCCTGGCGGTGGCCCCGGGTCCGGGGGCGACGGTGACGGCGGGCTTTGTCTTCGACACGCCGGTGCGGTTCGACGCCGACCGGATCGAGGTGACGCTGGAGACCTTCGGGGCGGGGCGGATGGCGGCGGTGCCGCTGATCGAGATCAGGGTCTGAATCATGCGCGACATACCGGAGGAGATGGCTGCCCGTATCGAGAGCGGGGCGGCGACCCTGTGCCATGTCTGGCGACTGACACGGGGGGACGGGGTGACGATGGGGTTCACCGATCACGACCGCGACCTGACGGTAGGCGGGGTGGTGTGCCGGGCGGCCAGCGGCTGGACCGCAGGGGCGGGTGAGAGTGCGGTCGGGCCGGCGGCGGGGACCTTCGTCGCCTCAGGCGGGCTGGACGACGCGGCAATCACCGGGAGCGACATCACCGCCGGCCTCTATGACGGGGCGCGGGTCGAGTTGTGGCGGGTCGACTGGACGGAGCCGACCCGGGCAGTGCGACTGTGGACCGCGACCCTGAGCCGCCTGCGGCGTGAAGGCGAGGCGGTCATCGCCGAACTGGAGGGACCGCTGGCGGCGCTGGAGCGGGTCGTCGGACGCACCTATGGGCGCGACTGCGATGCACAGCTGGGCGACGGGCGCTGTCGGGTCGATACGGCGGCCTTTCCCGGCCAGACCTGCGACAAGCGCTGGGCGACCTGTACCGGGGTGTTCGGCAACGGGCTTAATTTCCAGGGCTTCCCCGATATTCCGGGCGACGACTTCCTGACGGCCCATCCGGTCGGCGGCGGTCGCCATGACGGCGGGAGCCGGCGATGAGGGCGGCGGCGCTGGTGGCGGCGCGCGCCTGGCTGGGCACGCCCTACCGGCATCAGGCCAGTGTGAAGGGGCAGGGGGCGGACTGTCTGGGACTGGTGCGCGGGATCTGGCGCGAACTGTACGGGACCGAGCCGGAGGCGGTACCGCCCTACACCGCCGACTGGGCCGAGGTCGGGGGCGAGGAGATGCTGCTGGCGGCGGCGCGGCGCTGGCTGGTCGAGATTCCGACCGGGCAGGCCGAGCCGGGCGACGTGCTGCTGTTCCGCATGAGCGATGGGGCCCCGATGAAACACTGCGGGGTGCTGAGCGACACGGCCGGCTCCGAGCCGAAGATGATCCACGCCTATTGGGGGCGGTCGGTGGTGGAAAGCTGGATGGGGCCCTGGTGGCGGCGGCGGCTGGTCGCGGCCTTCACTTGGCCCGACATGACCGACGGGGACGTATAGATGGCGCAGGTGGTGCTGGGCGGGATCGGGGCGGCGGTCGGCGGCGGCGTCGGCCAGGCGATCGGGGCGGCCCTGGGCGGAATGGTCGATCGCGGTCTGGTCGCGTCGCTGTCGCCGGCGCGGCAGAGCGGGCCGCGGCTGGAGTCGCTGAAGATCCAGTCCTCGGCCGACGGCGCGCCGATGGCCTGTGTGTTCGGGCGGGCGCGGGTGACCGGTCAGGTGATCTGGGCGGCGCGGTTTCTTGAGTCACGCACCACGTCCTCGGGCGGCAAGGGCGGGCCGCGGGTGGTCGACTATGACTATTCACTGAGCTTCGCTTTGGCCCTGTGTGAGGGGCCGATCGACGGGGTCGGTCGGGTGTGGGCCGACGGGCAGCCGATGGATCTGACCGGGGTGACGATGCGGGTGTACCGCGGCACCGAGGACCAGATGCCGGACCCGCTGATCGAGGCGGTCGAGGGATCGGCCCCGGCCTGTCGCGGCACGGCCTATGTGGTGTTTGAGGACCTGCCGCTGACGCCCTATGGCGATCGGCCGCCGCAGCTGGCGTTTGAGGTGTTCCGGCGGGCGGGCGGGACGGAACTGCGGCTGGAGGACCGGCTGGAGGGGGTGTGCCTGATCCCCGGTGCCGGTGAGTTCGTGCTGGCGACCGAGACGGTGATGCGGCGCAAAGGCCTGACGCGGACGGCAGCCGAGAACGTCAGCAATGGCCAGGGGCGGCCGGACCTGGCGGTGTCGCTGGATCAGCTGCTGGTCCAGTGCCCGAACCTGAAGCGGGTCAGTCTGGTAATCGGCTGGTTCGGCGACGACCTGCGCGCCGGACACTGCACGATCCGACCGGGGGTCGAGCGGCGGGACAAGCCGACGGAGCCGCTGGACTGGTCGGTGGCCGGGCAGGATCGGGGTGTGGCGCATTTGATTTCACAGGCGGGTGGCGGTCCGGCCTATGGCGGCACACCGTCGGATAAGTCGGTGCGGCAGGCGGTGGCGGCACTGAAGGCGCGCGGGCTGGCGGTGACCCTGTATCCGTTCGTCTTCATGGATATTCCGGCGGATAACGGGCTGCCCGACCCCTATGGCGGGACGCGGCAGGCGGCCTATCCGTGGCGCGGGCGCATCCGGGGCGAGGACGGAGCCGGGGCGGCGGCGCAGGTAGCGAGCCTGTTCGGGACGGCTGACGGGTGGGGGCTGCGAAGGCTGGCGCTGCACTATGCCGGGCTGGCGGCGGAGACGGGGGCGGAGGGGCTGCTGATCGGTTCCGAGATGCGCGGTCTGACCTGGACGCGGGAGGCGGACGGCGGGCATCCGGCGGTGGCGGAACTGAGGACGCTGGCAGCCCAGTGCCGCGCTGTGGCGGGACCGGGTGTGGCCCTGTCCTATGCCGCAGACTGGTCGGAGTATTTCGGTCATCACGCCGGAGAGGATGTGATCTTTCACCTCGATCCGCTGTGGGCCGACGCGGATGTCGACTACGTCGGTATCGATTGGTACCCGCCGCTGGGGGACTGGCGCGAAGGAGATGGCGGTCTGGATGCGGCGAGCTATCGGGGGCCGGATGATGCGGCCTATCTGGCTGCGCAGGTCGTCGGGGGCGAGGGGTTCGACTGGTTTTATGCCGATGCGACAGATCGGGCGGCGCAGGTGCGCACGCCGATCCATGACTCGGCCCATGGCGAAGACTGGTTGTTCCGACCCAAGGACCTGACGGGCTGGTGGTCCAGTCCGCACCACGACCGGCCGGGCGGGGTGCGGGCGGCGACCCCGACGGACTGGGTGCCGGGGATGAAGCCGATCCGGCTGACCGAGTTCGGCTGCGCGGCGGTGGACCGGGGCGGCAATTCGCCGAACCTTTTTCAGGACCCCAAGAGCGCCGAGAGCCGCCTGCCGCCGCATTCGACCGGGGCGCGCGACGACCAGATGCAGCGGCGGGCGCTGGAGGCCGTGCTGGCGCATTTCGACGATCCGGCAAACAATCCCGTCTCGCCGGTCGACGGGCGGCGGATGCTGGACGGGGCTGACGCCTGGTGCTGGGACGCGCGGCCCTGGCCTGACTTTCCGGCCCGGATCGAGCGCTGGGCCGATGCTGCGGCCTGGCGAACCGGCCACTGGCTGAACGGCCGGTTGGGCGGGGATACGACCGATTTTCTGGCAGCCGTCCTCGAGCGCGGCGGCATGGCCACCAGCGAGTTCTCGGTTGGGCCCGTGACGGGTGGGGTGGTCGGCTATGTCATCGACCGGCCGATGCGGACACGCGATGCGCTGGAGCCTTTGCTGGCCGGGCTGGACCTGATCGTGGCCGAGCGCGACGGGCGGGTTGCGATTCTGGGGGCACCGGAGACGACGCTGCCACTGGAGGCTGAGTCCCTCGCTCTGGACGAGACGGGGTCGGGCTGGACGGCCAGTAGGGACCTGGAGCCACAGCCCGGGATTGCACGGGTGCGGTTCATCGATGCAGATAGCGACTATCAGACCGGATCGGTGACGGTGCGCTCCGACGGGGACGGCGGTGCGGTGGACCTGGACCTGCCGGCCGTGTGCGGTACGGGGCTGGCGCGGGCGACGGCGGGGCGGTTGCTGGCCGGGGATGAGGTCGAGGGACTGACGCTTCGCCCGGGTCCCCTGGCCGCGCTGCAGCTGGAGCCTGGTGACGGGGTCAGCCTTGTCGGGGTTCCCGGTCTGTGGCGGGTCGTCCGGGTGTCTCTGGACGACAGCCCGGTGGTGGAGGTGCGGCGCTATCGCCTCGCGGTCAAGGTCACCGAGGACGCCGTCGTGCGGACCGGGGAGGCCGCAGTGGTGGTCGGCGCGCCCCTGTTGCGGATGCTGGACCTGCCGGCCCTGCCGGGGCGGGAGGCGGACGGGCGACCGGTGGCGGTGGTGGCGGCCGAGCCCTGGCGGTCGATGGCTGTGTATGCCGGGCCGACGGTGGAGGCGCTGACGCAACGGGCGGTGATCGACCAACCGGCCACGGTCGGGAGTCTGGTTGCGGACCTGGAGCCCGGGGTTCGTCACCGCTGGGACGGGGTCAACAGGCTGATGGTCCGGGTTGAGGGGCGATCCCCGGTTAGCCGGACGACGGCGGCCGTGCTGGGTGGCGGCAATCTTGTGGCGGTCGAAACGGCTGCGGGATGGGAGTTGATCCAGTTCCGGGACGCCACCTTGATCGGCGACGACGTCTGGCGGCTGTCCGGCCTGTTGCGGGGTCAGCAGGGGACGGAGCGGGCGATGATGGCCTGTGGCCGGGCCGGGGCGCTGGTGGTGTTCCTTGAGGAAGCTCCGGCCCGGGCCGAGATCGGTACGGCGGAGCGCGGACTGCCGCAGGTTTGTCGGGCCGGACCGCTGGGGATGCCGCCGGGCGGGACCGGGTTCACGACGCTGGACTTCACCCTGGCGGGTCTGGTCGACCGCCCGTGGAGCCCGGCCCATCTGCGGGTTGCGCCGGACGGGGCGGGAGGGCTGGATATCGGCTGGATTCCGCGCGTGCGGCTGTATGGGGACGGCTGGGACGGGGGCCCCGTGCCCGTCGATGCGGCGCAGTTCCGGCTGCGGCTGCTCGATGCGGGAGCCGAGCGGCGGGTGATCGAAACGGACCAGACCGCGAGCAACTATCCGGCGGCGGCGCTGACAGAGGATTTTCCGGAAGGGTCGGGAGCCGGAGCCCGAGTGGCCGTGTGTCAGTGGAACCCGGCATTCGGCTGGGGTGTCGAGGCGACCGCGCCGATCATCGTGGAGTGACAGATTCGCATCGGCCCTTTGCGTGGCCCGGTGCATGGCTTAACTGACGCTCTGATACTTGATGGAGCGAAGAACGAACGTGGCTGGCGATCCGTACAAGGAACTGGGCGTTTCCAAGGGCGCGAGCGCGGACGAGATCAAGAAGGCGTTCCGGAAGCTGGCCAAGGAACTCCATCCCGACAAGAATCCGGGCGATACGAGCGCCGATGAGCGGTTCAAACGCATCACAGCGGCCTTTGATCTGTTGGGGGACGCCGAGAAGCGGGCGAAATTCGATCGGGGCGAGATCGACGCCGATGGCCGTGAGCAGTTCCGGAGCAGCAGCCGGGGACCGACCGGAGGATTCAATCCGGGCGGCGCAGGCGCGAGCCGGGCCGGCTTCGAGAACATCGATCTGGACGACCTGTTCGGCATGTTCGGCGGCGGAGCCGCCGGCACCGGTCGCACCGGGGGACGAGGGTTCCAGACGCGGGGCCAGGACGTCCGCGCCAGTCTGGAAATCAGTCTTGAGGACTCCATTGCCGGGGCCACCCGTCGCATCCAGTTTTCGGACGGTCGGACCCTGGATGTGACGATTCCCAAGGGCGCTGCCGACGGTCAGGTGATCCGTCTGCGGGGGCAGGGGTCTCCCGGGCGGGGTGGCGAGGCCGGTGACGCCTTGATCGAGTTGAAGATCGCGCCGCATTCCCTCTACAGCCGCGACGGCGGCGACCTGAGCATGGACCTGCCGGTATCGGTTCCCGATGCGGTGCTGGGCGGCAAGATTCCCGTCCGGACCCCGGAAGGGACGGTCAATATGACTATTCCCAAGGGCTCCAACTCGGGACAGGTGCTGCGGTTGAAGGGGCGGGGTGCCTTTGCTTCCGGCAAGCGCGGCGACCTGCTGGCCCGATTGATGGTCACACTGCCGGATCAGCCGGACGACGCCCTGGTCAAATTCGCGACCGACTGGCGCAACAAACGTCCGTACCGGCCGGGGAAATAGGATCATGACCCGTCCGGACGTCAAACCCGACCGGCCCTGGTTTTCAGCCGGACCGACGGCCAAGCGGCCAGGCTGGTCGTCGCAGGGGCTGTCCCATGATCTGCTGGGCCGGGGCATTCGCGCGCCGGAGGTCGTGGCGCGCTTCGCCCACGGGCTGACGCTGACGCGGGACGTGCTGGAAGTGCCGGAGAACTGGGTGCTGGTCTATACGCCCGGGTCCGACACGGGCGCGGTCGAGGCCGCGTTATGGTCGATGCTGGGACAGCGGCCGGTTCAGGTGCTGGCTTTCGAGAATTTCGGCCAGCAGTGGGCGATCGATGTGCGCGACCACCTGAAGCTGGAGCCGGAGGTCCTGTCGGCCCCGTGGGGTGAATTACCCGACCTGACGCGCGTCGATCCCGCCAGGGATCTGGTGTTCCCCTGGAACGGCACGACCTCGGGTGTGAAGATGCCGAATGCGGACTTCATCGCCGCGGACCGTGAGGGCCTGGCCATCTGTGACGCCACCTCGGCGGCCTTTGCCATGCCCTTGCCGTGGGACCGGCTGGATGTGGTGACCTTTTCGTTCCAAAAGGCGCTGGGTGGGGAGGCCGGGATCGGCATCGTGGCGATGTCGCCGCGGGCCGTGGCGCGGCTGGACACCTATGAACCGCCGCGTGCCGTGCCCAAGGTGCTGCGGCTGCGCGACGCCAGGGGATTCGACCGGGCGCTGGCGTCGGGATCGATGATCAACACCTATTCCGTCTGGACGCTGGAGGACTGGATCGACGGCCTTGAGTGGGCGAAGGCGATCGGCGGGGTCGACACCCTGATCGCCCGGACCGAGGCCAATGCGGCGGCTCTCGGCGACTGGGTCCAGCGTACGGACTGGGTCGATTTTCTGGCCTCGGACCCGGCCAGTCGATCAACCACGTCGGTCTGCCTGAAAATTGTCGATGACCGGATCAGCGCGCTGGACGAGGCGGGGCGGCAGGCTTTCGTCAAACGGATGAAGGCGCTTCTGGAGGCCGAGGGGGTCGCATTCGACGTCGAGTCCCATCGCAATGCCCCCGCGGGGCTGCGGCTGTGGTGCGGCTGCACGGTCGAGACCGCCGATGTCGTGGCGGTGACGCCGTGGCTGGACTGGGCGTTCAAGCAGGCTGTCGCCGAACTGAACGGATGAGAATTCGTCCAATGGGACGACACCCGGCGATTCCCCGGCTATAGGCTGCGCCCGCATTCCCAATCCCGGGCAGCGGAGAACGATCTTGGCAAATGTCGCAGTAGTCGGTGCCCAGTGGGGTGACGAGGGCAAGGGCAAGATCGTCGACTGGCTGTCCAATCGCGCCGATGTCGTGGTGCGGTTCCAGGGCGGCCATAACGCCGGCCATACGCTGGTCGTCGGGGACATCACCTACAAGCTGAGCCTGCTGCCGTCGGGTGTGGTGCAGGGCAAGCCCTCGGTCATCGGCAACGGTGTCGTGGTCGACCCCTGGGCCCTGATCGACGAGATCGGGCGACTGGAGGCCCAGGGCGTCAGGATCACGCCCGAACTGCTGACCCTGGCCGACAATGCCTGTCTGATCCTGCCGCTGCATCGTGATCTGGACCAGGCGCGCGAGGCCCAGGCCGGCAAGACCAAGATCGGCACCACCGGACGGGGCATTGGTCCCGCCTATGAGGACAAGGCCGGACGGCGGGCCATCCGCGTCGGCGACCTGTCTGATCCGGAGGCGCTGGACGCCAAGATCGAACGGCTGCTGGCCCACCACAATGCCCTGCGCAAGGGGCTGGATCTGGCCGAGGTCGACGTGGCCGGGCTGAAGGCCGCCCTGCTGGAGGTCGCGCCCAAGGTGCTGCCCTTCGCCAGCCAGCCGGTCTGGCGGATGCTGGACCAGGCCTATCGCGACGGCAAACGCATCCTGTTCGAAGGGGCCCAGGGCTCGCTGCTGGATGTCGACCATGGCACCTATCCCTATGTTACCTCGTCCAACACCGTGGCCGGGCAGGCAGCGGCGGGCTCCGGCCTGGGACCGCGTTCGGTCGGCTATGTGCTGGGGATCGTGAAAGCCTATACGACCCGGGTCGGCGAAGGGCCGTTCCCGACCGAGCTGTTTGATGCCGACGGGCAGAGGATCGCCGAGCGCGGACGCGAATTCGGCACGGTGACAGGGCGGCCGCGGCGCTGCGGCTGGTTCGACGCGGTGCTGGTGCGCCAGTCGATCGCCATCAACGGCATCCACGGCATCGCTCTGACCAAGCTGGACGTGCTGGACGGCTTCGACGAGCTGAAGATTTGCACCGGCTATCGCATCGGCGACCGGGTGCTGGACTATCTGCCGGCGGGCATGAAAGACCAGGCGGCCGCTGTGCCCGTCTATGAGACGATCGAGGGCTGGTCCGAGAGCACCCAGGGCGCGCGCTCGTGGAAGGACCTGCCGGCCAATGCGATCAAATATGTGCGGCGGATCGAGGAGCTGATTGCGGCGCCGGTGGCGCTGCTGTCGACCAGCCCCGAGCGGGACGACACGATCCTGATGCACGACCCCTTCCAGGGCTAGAGCGAAAGCGGTCGGGCTGGACCGTAGTCCGGTCCGGCTCGGATTTCGCTCCGGCTTGATGCGGGAGCATTTTTTGGGACCGGGTCGCTTTGACCCGAACCAGGAATGGTCCAGCGGCCGTGTTCAACGCGTCTTAACCGACGTCTGCTATCCGGGACGTTGTTCTGGAGAGCGTTTCGTGTTTGCAGCCGATACCCGCAAATTGGCCCGTCTTGAGCCGACCGTCAGGCGCACCCTGATCGTCGAGCCAAATCTGCATGCCGCGCGCCTGCTGGTCGACATCATCAAGGGCCTGGGCGCGCGCGATATCCATGTCGAGCAGACCGACGCCAAGGCCATGATCACGGCCCGCGAACTGGAGCCGGGCCTGATCTTCACGGAACGGGGCGGGCCTTCACTCGACGGCGAGAGCTTCGTGCGCGAACTGCGCCGGTCCCATCTGGGTTGCCGGAACGCGCCGGTCATCATGGTGACCGCCGACGCGACCGCCAATTCGATCAAGGGTGCGCGCGACGTCGGCGTGCATGAATTCCTGCGCAAGCCCTTTACCAGCGCCGACCTGATCAAACGGGTCGAGAATGTGGCCCTGAAGCCGCGGGACTGGATCGAGGGCATCGCCTACGTCGGACCGGACCGGCGACGGTTCAACTCCGGCGAATACGCCGGACCGCAGAAGCGCAAGAATGACCGGCCGACCGGGGCCGTCGCCGTCACGGCGGCCGTTAAGGATCAGGCGTTGCGCATCCTCGCGGCGGCACTGGACCAGTTCGACAATGATCCGGTCCAGGCCGTGCGGGCTGCCCGACAGCAGGCCGTGACGCTGAAGCAGCTGGCGATGAAATCGTCCGACGCCCGGATGGCCGTGGCCGTTTCCGCCCTTGAGGTGGCCCTGTCAGGGGCGGCGGCGTCCAAGGCCAGCCTGGCGGGCCCCATTGGCGGCCTGCTGGCCCTGGCCGATCCGGCCCCGACGCTTAAGGCCGGCTGAGGCCCTACGCGCGTCAGGCGTCGACGAGGTTGCGCTCTTCCGCCGCCGCTCGCATCGCCTTCTGCAGCTTCTCGAAAGCCCGAACCTCGATCTGACGCACGCGCTCGCGGCTGACACCGTACTGGCCGGCCAGTTGCTCGAGGGTGACCGGATCGTCCTTGAGGCGACGTTCAGTGAGGATGTGCTTTTCCCGGTCGGTCAGCTCTTCCATGGCTTCCTGAAGCAGGCCCATGCGCAGGGACTTCTCCTCGCTCTCGGCCAGGGCGGTCTCCTGGGAGACAGCCGTGTCGTCGGCGAGCCAGTCCTGCCATTCGCTTTCCCCGTCTGACCGCAGGGGTGCGTTCAGGGAGGCGTCGCCGTTGAGGCGACGGTTCATGTTGGTGACCTCTTCCTCGGACACGCCCAGCTTGGTGGCGATGGCGGAGAGGTGTTCGGGATGCAGGTCGCCTTCCTCGAAGGCCGAGATCTGGCTCTTGGCCTTGCGCAGGTTGAAGAACAGCTTCTTCTGCGCGGCGGTGGTGCCCATCTTCACGAGCGACCAGCTGCGCAGGATGTATTCCTGGATCGAGGCGCGGATCCACCACATGGCGTAGGTGGCCAGGCGGAAGCCCTTGTCCGGATCGAATTTCTTGACCGCCTGCATCAGGCCGACATTGCCTTCGGAGATCACCTCGCCGATCGGCAGGCCGTAGCCGCGATAGCCCATGGCGATCTTCGCCACGAGGCGCAGGTGGGAGGTGACGAGGCGGTGGGCGCTCTCGGCGTCCTGGTGCTCGCTCCAGCGCTTGGCCAGCATGAATTCCTCATCCTTGGTCAGCATGGGGAATTTGCGGATTTCAGTCAGGTATCGCGACAGTCCCTGTTCAGGCGACATCACCGCGAGAGATTTAATAGCAGCCATATTCGTGGTCCCTCCGACCCAGATGCGAGCGGGTCCTTCGGTTCCGGCCACATTGCGTGCACCGGGTCCTCACCCCTCAACGAAACAAGTAGCGACGGGTTTCGGCCATTGTTAGAGGCAGATCGTCACAGGCTCTTGCGAGCGTGGCCGTGGCGCCACGGGTTCGTCTGACAAACCGTATACCCGATAGTCAGTCCTCTTTCAAGACGCACTGTCGGGCAGGCCCAGAATCGTGCGGTAGCGGGGATGAACGACATCCGAATCTTCTGGGTGTTTCTGGAAGAAGGCGCCGAAGAACGGGCACACCGGCAGGATCAGCAGATGGCGGGCCCGGGCGTCGGCGATAACGTGGCGGGCCAGCCGGCTGGCGATGCCGCGCCCCTCAAGGGCCTCCGGCACCAGGGTCTCGGTGATCATCAGGTTCGGGGGGGACAGATTGTAGGTGACGACCGCGATCTGCCCGTCGATCGGCAGCTCGTATCGGTGAGCGTCAACGTTGTCGTGAATGTCGGCGGCTTCGGTCATCGGATTTCCCCGTGCTGGAACGTGGATGATGTCAGAGTTGGGCGAGCAGGTCAGCCAGCCGCGTCATGTCGGCGGGCGGCTGGGTCTCGAAGCGCAGAGCCTCGCCGGTGACCGGGTGGACGAACCCCAGAACCGCCGCATGCAGCGCCTGCCGCGCCAGACCGGCCTCGGCGATCAGGGTCCGCACGGTCGCGGCCGGGCTGCCCGAGCCGTAGACCGGGTCGCCCAGCAGGGGTGAGCCCTTCGACGCCAGATGCACGCGAATCTGATGGGTCCGGCCGGTGTGCAGGGTGCAGGCGACCCGCGCGGCCAGGGGGGCGGCCCCCGCCTTGGCCGGGACGCCGAACCGGGCCTGGACCCGGTAGTCGGTAATGGCCTCGCGACCGCCGCTCTTCAGCACCGCCATCTTCTTGCGGTCGGCTGACGACCGGCCGATGCGGGTCTCGATGCGTCCCCATTCGGGCGAAGGGGCCCCGCGGGTCAGGGCGATATAGGTGCGCTCGATGTCATGGGCCGCGAACAGGGCCGAGAGGCCGGCATGGGCGCGGTCGGTCTTGGCCGCGACCATGACGCCGGAGGTATCCTTGTCCAGCCGGTGAACGATGCCGGGGCGGGCTACGCCGCCGATGCCCGACAGGGACGCGCCGCAATGTGCGAGCAGGGCATTGACCAGGGTCCCGGTCTCGCAGCCGGGGGCCGGGTGGGCGGCCATACCGGCCGGCTTGTCGACGACGATCAACTCGGCGTCCTCGAAAAGGACAGTCAGGGGGATGGCCTCGGGCCTTGGCTCGGCGGCGACTACAGCCGGCGGGGTGATCCGGTACAGGCCGGTTCTGGCGCGGGCCGAACCGTCGCGCACGATCTCGCCCTCGAACGAAACCTCGCCCTGGGCCATCAGGGCCTGAAGGCGCGCGCGCGACATGCCGGGCAGGGCGGCGGCCAGCGCCTTGTCCAGGCGTTCGCCGGGGGCGTCCACATGCGCTTCCAGCGCCTCGGGCCGGTCGTCATCTTCGGACAGCAGGGGTTCGTCGGGCACGGGGCGCTCCGCCGCAGGGAAGCGGCCACACTCTTTCTAGCATGGGCCTGCCGGACTGTGCCAACGGCCCGAGCTTGGCCGTTACGGTTCCATGCACTAGATTGCCGGTCTGTCGGGGGAGATCGAGCCATGCGAAATCTGATCATCATTGCGGCCGCGACGGCGTCCGTGCTGGTGCTGGGCAGCTGTGCCACCATGAGCGAGGATCAGTGTCTGGCGGGGGACTGGGGGCAGCAAGGCTATGCTGACGGGCGCTCCGGACAGCCGACCAGCCGGCTCGATGCGCACACGGAAGCCTGCGCCAAATACGGCGTCGTCCCCGATGCCCGCACCTACTACTCAGCCCGCGAGGACGGGCTGCGGGAATATTGCACCCCGGCCCGCGGCTTCCAGGTGGGCCGCGAGGGCAGCAGCTATGCCGATGTCTGCCCGCCGCAGCTGGAAGCGGACTTCCTGCCGGCCTATCGCGACGGCCAGATCGTCTATGCGGCTGAACAGGCGCTGTCGTCGGCGCAATCCAGCGTATCGAGCCTGGGCTCGCGGGCCGAGGCCCTTGACGAGAAGATTCGGGCCAAGCGTGAAGAAATGCGGGCCAGCGGGCTCACCGACGAAGAGCGGGCGCGTATCCGCGACCGGATCGACGAAATCCGCCGCGAGCGGGAAGGGGTGTTGCGCGACTGGCGACGGGCCCAGGACGACGTCGACGAGGCCGAACGGCGTGTGCGGGACGTCTACTACCGCTTCGCCGACCAGTACGGACGCTGGTAGGGCGGTCGGCGGCGGTCATGACCGCCGCCTGATCTCTCAGGAGGCGGCGCGCAGTGCCCGGCCGAAATGCGGGTCGAGGTCGCCCTTGGCATAGCGTCGGGCCATTTCGGCGGTTGATTTGGGCCGGATCTGCGAGGCCTGGCCCTCGCATCCGAACTGGACGAACCGCTCCTGGCAGAGTTTGCGCATCGCCTCCTTGGCGGGCTTCAGCCAGGCGCGCGGATCGAACTCGCCGGGCTTTTCGATCAGCAGCTTCCGCACCGCCCCGGTCATGGCCATACGGTTGTCGGTGTCGATATTGATCTTGCGCACGCCGTGTTTGATGCCGCGCTGGATTTCCTCGACCGGCACCCCCCAAGTCTGGGGCATCTGGCCGCCATAGGCGTTGATGATGTCCTGCAGGTCCTGCGGCACCGAGGATGAGCCGTGCATGACCAGATGGGTGTCGGGCAGGCGGCGATGGATCTCCTCGATCACATTCATGGCCAGCACCTCGCCATCCGGCTTGCGGCTGAATTTATAGGCCCCGTGGCTGGTGCCCATGGCGATGGCCAAGGCGTCGACCTTCGTCTGTTCGACGAAGTCCACCGCCTGATCGGGGTCGGTCAGCAGGGCCGAATGGTCCAGCTTGCCCTCGAAGCCGTGGCCGTCCTCGGCCTCGCCCATGCCGGTCTCCAGCGACCCCAGCACGCCCAGTTCGCCCTCGACCGAGACGCCGCAGGCGTGGGCCATCTGGACCACGCGGCGGGTGACATCGACGTTGTATTCATAGGAGGCGGGGGTCTTGGCGTCCTCCTCCAGCGAACCGTCCATCATCACCGAGGTGAAGCCGTACTGGATGGCTGTGGCGCAGGTTGCGGGGCCGTTGCCGTGGTCCTGGTGCATGCAGACCGGGATGTGCGGATACAGTTCGGCCAGGGCGTCGATCAGCTTGGCCAGCACCACGTCATTGGCATAGCTGCGGGCTCCGCGGCTGGCCTGGATGATGACCGGGGCGTTGACCGCCTCGGCGGCCTCCATGATGGCCAGGCCCTGTTCCATATTGTTGATGTTGTAGGCGGGCAGGCCGTAGTCATTCTCGGCGGCGTGGTCGAGCAGCTGTCGCAGGGTAATGCGGGCCATCGGGGAACTCCTGAGCGCTTGATATTTTGCCCATGGTTTAGCCTCGGCCCGCCGCGAAGTCACGCATTGTAACGACCAGGACTTGCCCGTTACCGGGCGTCGTCAGGCGTGGTTCAGCGCCTCGACCCCGGGCAGAGGCTTGCCCTCCATCCATTCCAGGAAGGCCCCGCCGGCGGTTGAAACGAAGGTCATGTCATCGACGACCCCCGCGTGGTTCAGGGCCGCGACCGTGTCACCGCCACCGGCGACCGCGACCAGCGCTCCGGCTTTCGCCAGCTTGGCCGCCGCCTGCGCCGCCTTGACTGTGGCGGCGTCGAACGGCGGCACCTCGAACACGCCCAGCGGGCCGTTCCAGATCAGGGTGCGCGACAGGGCCATGGCCTTGATCAGGGCCTCGACCGTCAGCGGGCCGGCGTCGAGAATCTTCTCGTCATCGCCGATGTCTTCGCGCGCCAGGACGGTACGGGTCTCGGCTCCCGGCTTGACCTCCCGGGCCACAACCACGTCGCGCGGCAACAGGATTTCGCAGCCCCTGGCCTCGGCCTCGGCGAGGATGGCACGGGCCGTGTCGGCCAGATCCTTCTCGCACAGCGAGCCGCCGACATCGATGCCCTGGGCATGCAGGAAGGTGTTGGCCATGCCGCCGCCGATGGCCAGCCGGTCCAGCTTGCCGACCAGATTCTGCAGCAGGTCCAGCTTGGACGAGACCTTGGACCCACCGACGATGCCCAGCACCGGCTTCTGCGGATTGCCCAGCGCCGCATCCAGCGCATCCAGCTCGCGTCGCATCGATTCCCCGGCATAGGCCGGCAGCAGGTGCGCGATCCCCTCGGTCGAGGCGTGGGCGCGGTGGGCGGCGGAGAAGGCGTCGTTGACATAGAGGTCGCCGAGATCGGCCAGCTGTTTCGCGAAGGCCGGGTCGTTGGCCTCCTCACCCGCATGGAAGCGGACATTCTCCAGCAGGATGACGCCGCCGATGTCGAGGTCGGCGATCATGGCCTTCGCTTCGTCGCCCACGCAGTCGGGTGCGAACCGTACAGGTCCACCCAGCAGGACTTCCAGATCATCGACGACCGGCTGCAGGCTCATCGACGGCACGACCTTGCCCCTGGGCCGGTCGAAATGGGCCAGCAAGGCGACTTTCGCACCGGCATTGCGCAGCTTGTTGATCGTCGGCAGGGCGGCGCGCAGCCGGGTGTCGTCGCTGACCTTGCCGGCTTCCATCGGCACGTTGAAATCGACGCGGACCAGGGCGGTCTTGCCGGCGAGGTCTTTGGCATCGTCGAGGGTACGGAAGGTCATTGGCTATTCTCCTCCGCTCATCCCGGCGAAGGCCGGGACCCAGTACTTTCGCGACGCAAAGTCACCGGGATCATGAGCGGTGTAAAACTGGACGCGTCTATTGCCCAAAGAACTGGGTCCCGGCCTTCGCCGGGATGAGCGGAATCCGTGACCTAGATCAGCTTGCTCATCACCAGCGCCGTATCGGCCATCCGCGTCGCGAAGCCCCATTCGTTGTCGTACCAGGTCAGGACGCGGGCCAGGGTGCCGTCGACGACCTGGGTCTGGGGCAGGGCGGCGGTGGACGAGGCGGCGATGTGGTTCAGGTCGCAGGAGACCAGGGCCTCATCGGTGGTGAACAGGACGCCCTTCATCGGACCGTCTGCAGCGGCCTGCAGGGCGGCGTTGATCTCCTCGACCGTGGTCTCACGACCGGCCACAACCTTCAGGTCGACGACCGAGACGTTCGGGGTCGGGACGCGGATCGAGGAACCGTCCAGCTTGCCCTTCAGGGCTGGCAGGACCAGGCCCAGCGCCTTGGCGGCCCCGGTCGAGGTCGGGATCATCGACAGGGCGGCGGCGCGGCCGCGGTACAGGTCCTTGTGCATCGTATCCAGCGTCGGCTGGTCGCCGGTGTAGGAGTGGATGGTGGTCATATAGCCGCGCTCGATGCCGAACAGGTCGTTCAGCACCTTGGCCACCGGGGCCAGGGCGTTGGTGGTGCAGCTGCCGTTGGAGACGATGATGTCGTCGGCGGTCAGGGTGTCGTGGTTGACCTTGTAGACGATGGTCTTGTCGGCACCATCGCCGGGGGCCGAGATCAGGACGCGCCTGGCCCCCGCCTTCAGATGGGCCGCCGCCTTGTCGCGCGCGGTGAAGATGCCGGTGCATTCGAAGGCGATGTCGACGTTGAGTGCCTTGTGCGGCAGGTTGGCCGGGTCGCGCTCGGCGGTGACCTTGATCTTGCCGAGGCCGACGTCGATCCAGTCCTCGCCGCTCTCGATGGTGCCCGGGAAGCGGCCGTGCACCGAGTCATACTTCAGCAGGTGGGCGTTGGTGGACACCGGACCCAGATCGTTGATCGCCACCACCTCGATGTCGCGACGACCGTGCTCAACGATCGAACGCAGGACGAGGCGGCCGATACGGCCGAAACCATTGATGGCGACGCGGACGGTCATGGGCGGGGCTCCTGAAGCGGTGTGTCTGTGATGGCCGCTTCAATGGAACCGACACGCGCGCGGATCAACCCCGGGCGGCATAACAAGGGGTGATGGAGTGTAACGCCTCTGGCCAGCGGCAGGGTCAGACGGGCCGTCAGTCCGCCCTCCGGCCGGGTTTCCAGCACAACATCGCCGCCATGGGCCCGGGAGTCTGGACAAGGACGGCAACGGCCAGTTGACCCGCGAGGAATTCGCCGGACCGATGAACGACGCCTTTGCTCGTATGGACACCGATAATTCCGGATCGATCGAAGCCGCGGAAAAGGGCGGTGAGCGTCAGATCCGGGTCGTTACCCGCACGACGGATCGGCCGTCGGACGCCTGGGCCGTCCTCCGGCTTGGGTCGGACGTACTGAGAATAGGGGGCCGCACCGGAGGGTGCGGCCCCATTTTTTTTGACCTAGCCCCTGACGGGTCGCACCCGTCCCGCCGCCTCGCGGGCGCGTTCGCGGGCCTGTTCCACCGTGTCGCCGCGGGCGGTGGCTACGCCCATCCGGCGGCGTTCAAAGCTTTCGGGCTTGCCGAACAGGCGCAGGTCGGCGGTCGGCACGGACAGGGCCTCGGCGACACCCTCGAAGGCGATCCCGGTCGCTTCCATGCCGCCATAGATGACGGCGCTGGCGCCGGTGTCGCGCAGGGTGACATCGACGGGCAGGCCGAGGATCGCGCGGGCATGCAGGGCGAATTCGCTCAGGGTCTGGGTCGCCATCGTCACCAGTCCGGTGTCGTGCGGGCGCGGTGATACCTCCGAGAACCAGACCTTGTCGCCCTTGACGAACAGCTCGACCCCGAACACGCCGAGACCGCCCAGGGCGTCGGTGACCTTGCCGGCGATATCCTGCGCCGCGGTCAGCGCGGCCGGGGTCATGGCCTGCGGCTGCCAGCTCTCGACATAGTCGCCCTTGACCTGGCGGTGGCCGATCGGGGCGCAGAAGTCGGTTCTGACCTGCCCGTCCGTGCCGATGGACCGAACCGTCAGCAGGGTGATCTCATAGTCGAAATCGATCCGGCCCTCGACGATGACCCGGGCGGTGTCGACGCGGCCGCCCGACTGGGCCCAGGCCCAGGCATTGCCGGCATCCTCCAGCGCCTCGATGAAGGACTGGCCCTTGCCCGAGGACGACATCACCGGTTTGACGAAGACCGGAAGGCCGATGCGATGCGCGGCCTCGGCCAGTTCGGCGGCCGATCCGGCGAAGGCATAGGGGCTGGTCGGCAGGCCCAGATCCTCGGCCGCCAGACAGCGGATACCCTCACGGTTCATGGTCAGCTGCGTCGCCCGTGCCGTGGGAATGACCACGGCATGGCCCGCCGCCTCGATCTCGGCCAGCACATCGGTGGCGATGGCCTCGATCTCGGGCACGATGATGTGCGGCATCTCGGCGGCGATGACGCCCGCCAGCACATGGGGGTCGGTCATCGGGATGACATGGCTGCGGTGCGCGACCGACATGGCCGGCGCATTGGCATAGCGGTCAACGGCGATGACCTCGACCCCCAGCCGCTGCAGTTCGATGGCCAGTTCCTTGCCCAGTTCCCCGGCCCCCAGCAGCATGACGCGGGTGGCGGAGTCGGACAGGGGGGTGCCGATACGGGTCATGGAGTCAGTCCTTGTTGTGGGCCGGTTCGATCAGGTCCCAGGCATTGCCGTACAGATCTTCGAACACCACCACCCTGCCATAGGGTTCGTGCCGTGGAGCCTCGCGGAAAAGGACACCGGCCGCCGACCAGGCCGCGTGGTCGCGCAGAAGGTCGTCGGTCTCGAGGAACAGCCAGACCCGCCCGCCGGCCTGGTCGCCGACGCGGGCGCGCTGGTCCGGCGTTGTGGCCCTGGCCAGCAGCAGGGACGTCTGCCCGCCCTTCGGCGTCACCCGGACCCAGCGTTTGCCACCGCCCATGTCGGTGTCCTCGCTGAGGTCGAAGCCCAGCGTGCCGACATAGAAGGCGATGGCGACGTCATAGTCGCGGACCAGCAGGCTGACGGCACCGAGGTGCGCCATGGCCTAAAGCCGCGCCTGAACCGCCGCGACCACCGCATCGGCGGTGATGCCGAACTCGCGGTACAGCACTTCGGCCGGTGCCGAGGCCCCGAACGACGACATGCCGATGAAGGCCCCGTCCTCGCCGATGAACCGTTCCCAGCCCTGTTTGATGCCCGCCTCAATGGCGACGCGCACGGTGCCGCGACCGATGACCGAGGCCTGGTATTTGGCGTCCTGCTGCTCGAACAGTTCGAAACAGGGCACCGAGACGACCCGGGTCGGGGTGCCTTCGGCTTCCAGGGTGTCGGCGGCGGCCAGGGCCAGCGCCAGCTCCGTGCCGGTGCCGAACAGGGTCACCCTGGCCTCGCTGGAGGCGGCCTTGATCTCATAGGCTCCGCGGCCCGACAGGTTTTCGGATGCCGCAACGGTGCGCACCGCCGGGGTCTTCTGGCGCGAAAGGGCCATGGCCGAGGGGCTGGTTCGATGCGCCAGCGCCAGCTTCCAGCATTCCATCGCCTCGACCGTGTCGGCCGGGCGGAACACCAGCAGGTTGGGAATGGCGCGCAGGGCGGCCAGATGCTCGACCGGCTGGTGGGTCGGACCGTCCTCGCCCAGACCAATCGAGTCATGGGTCAGCACATGGATGACGCGGATACCCATCAGGGCCGCCAGACGGATGGCCGGACGGCTGTAGTCCGAGAACACCATGAAGGTGCCGCCGTACGGGATAACCCCGCCGTGCAGGGCCATGCCGTTCATGGCCGAGGCCATGCCGTGCTCGCGGATGCCCCAGTTGACGTAGCGGCCGTCATAGTCGGGCGCGTCGAGGATGGGGGTGCCCTTGACGAAGGTGTTGTTCGAGCCGGTCAGGTCGGCCGAGCCGCCGATCAGGTCGGGAATGGCCCCGAACAGCTGGTCCAGCGCCGCGCCGGACGACTGGCGCGTGGCCTGGGCCGGCTGGCTCTCGACCAGGCTGGCGATGGCGCTCTCAAGCGCGTCGAACGCGCCGTCGGGCAGGTCGCCGGACATGGCCCGGGTAAATTCGGCGGCATGGGCCGAGGCGGCGAGGCGGGCCTCCCAGGCCTTGCGGTGTTTGGCCCCGTGCCGGCCGACCTTCAGCCAGGCCTTGCTGATCGCGTCCGGCACCTCGAATGGGACGGCGTCCCAGTGCAGCGCCTTGCGGGTGGCCTCGATCTCGGTGGCCCCCAGGGCGGCCCCGTGGGTCTTGTGGCTGCCTTCCATCGTCGCCGCACCGCGCCCGATCTTGGTCTTGCAGGCGATCAATGTCGGCTTCGACTGTTTGGTCGCCCAGGCCAGGGCCTTCTTGATCTCACCCATGTCGTGGCCGTCGATGGTCTTCACGGCCCAGCCGCAGGCCTTGAACCGCGCCTGCTGGTCGGTGGTGTCCGACAGGGAGACGGCCCCGTCGATGGTGATCGAGTTGTCGTCCCACAGCACCGTCAGCTTGTTCAGCCTGTAGCGACCGGCCAGGGCGATCGCCTCCTGGGACACGCCTTCCATCAGACAGCCGTCACCGGCGATGACCCAGGTGCGGTGGTCGACCAGATCGTCACCGAAGCGGGCGGCCATATGGCGTTCGGCCATGGCGAAGCCGACCGAATTGGCCAGACCCTGGCCCAGCGGGCCGGTGGTCGTCTCGACGCCGGGCATGTGACCGTATTCCGGGTGGCCGGCCGTCTTCGAACCCCACTGGCGGAAATTCTCAAGCTCGGTGCGGGTCGCGGCCTTGTAGCCGGTCAGGTGCAGCAGGCTGTAGATCAGCATCGAGCCGTGGCCCGCCGACAGGATGAAACGATCCCGATCGGCCCAGTCAGGGCGGCTTGCATCGAATTTCAGGAATTTGGAAAACAGCACCGTGGCCACGTCCGCCATGCCCATCGGCATGCCGGGATGGCCGCTCTTGGCCTTCTCGACCCCGTCCATGGACAGGACGCGGATGGCGTCGGCCATCTGTTTGTGGGACGCCTTTTCGGGTGCGGGGGAGGAATTGCTCACGGCGCTGACCTTTCGGCGAGTCGAGGGAAATGGAGGCGGGACGCTTTACCGCGACGCGCTGGCGGGTTCTATACGAAATCTGGAGGAAGCGACCCGATGGCTGATGCCACCACCACCGCAAAGGACCGGATCGACCGCGCATTGGCGACGCTGGAGCGCAAGGTTCTGGATTTGAAGGCCCGTCCGGCGACCGCTCCGGCGGTCGGGGACGACGATCTGTTCGCGCCACGCGCCGGCCTGCCCGAGGACGCCGAGCGGATCGCGGCGCTGGAGGCGGCCGGCCGTGACGCCGCCGGGGCCCTGGCCAACGCCGCCGATGCGGTGCGCGACATCCTCGAACAGCAGGCGAAGGACGGGCAGGGCTGATGGCCACAGTCACCGTCGAGATCAATGGACGCCCCTATGCCGTGGGCTGTGCCGACGGCCAGGAGGAGCGGGTCCGCATCCTGGGCAAGCAGTTCGACACCAGCGTGCGCCAGGTCGCCGGCGATGTCGGCCATGTCGGCGATATCCGCCTGTTCCTGATGGCCGCCCTGATGCTGGCCGATGAGCTGCATGAGGCCCGGCTGGCCCTGCAGAACGGCACTCCGGCGGCAGGGGCCGCCCAGGCCCCCGCTCACGGCGGGGATGGCGTGGCCGAGGCGCTGAACGCGGTGGCGGCCCGGATCGAGAAAATCGCCCAGGGTCTGTGAGGCGGGCCATTGTCCGGACACAGGCGAAGGCCTATGTTCTGCCCCGGCGGGTCTTGCTGCAGCCCTCGTCGAAGGCAACATTCCTCGCGACCTTAATTCACTCAAAGGGATCTGTCCCTGTCCGGGCTCGAGGGCCTGGGCATATGGAGCCCACCTGGCTACCCAGGTCTGAGAGGATTTCAACGCTCTTCACGGTTCTTGCGGCGCCGCCAACCCATTCTTCCGAGTGCGCTACCGTTCACCGCGCGGCGGCGCACTGCTGGAGCGCCCCTGCATGACTGACAAGAGCGAACTCCGGGCCGCGATGCGCGCCACCCGCAAGGGGCTGGCCGAGACGGCTCCGACCGCCGCCAGTTGCGCCGCCGCCCATGCCCACGCCATACCCGAGGGCGAACTGGTCGCCCTGTACGGGGCCATCGGTTCGGAACTGGACACCGGCCCCCTGGCCGCCGCCCTGACCGCCGCCGGCCGCAGCCTGTGCCTGCCGGTGGTGCTGGACCGCGAAGCGGCCATGATCTTCCGCCGCTGGATCCCGGGTTATCCGCTGGAGATGGACGCCGCCGGCTGCCCGTCGCCCCTGCCGCTGGCTGCGACCGTTACCCCCGACCTGATCGTCACCCCCCTGCTGGCCTTTGACGCCGAAGGCGGGCGACTGGGGCAGGGAGGCGGCCACTATGACCGCACCTTCGCGGCCCTGCCGGACATCGTTCGCATCGGCTTCGCCTATGCCGGCCAGGGCGTCGATCGCATCCCGATGGAGGCCCATGATCAGCGCCTGCATGGCGTTCTGACCGAGGTCGGCTATACCCCCGCCCGTGGCCCCTCCGGCCGGAAAGACTGAATATGCGTCTGGCGTTCTTCGGTGATGTGGTCGGCAAGTCCGGCCGGGACGGCCTGAGCGATCATCTGCCCGCCCTGAAGCGGGAGCTGAAGCTCGACTTCGTGGTGATCAATGCCGAGAACGCCGCCGGCGGTTTCGGCATCACCGAGAATACGGCCAAGGAGCTGTTCATGGCCGGGGCCGACTGCCTGACCCTGGGCAATCACAGCTGGGACCAGCGCGAGGCCCTGACCTATATCGTGCGCGAGCCGCGCATGATCCGTCCCGCCAACTACCCGCGCCTGATGGATGCACCGGGGGCCGGGGCCAATCTGTTTGAAACGCCCAGCGGCAAGACGGTGCTCGTCATGAATGTTCTTGGCCGCATCCACATGGATCCGATGGACTGCCCGTTCGGGGCGGTCGAGCGCGAGCTGGCCGCCTGCCCGATGGGCCTGGCCGCCGACGCCGTGATCGTCGACATGCATTGCGAGGCGACCAGCGAGAAGATGGCCATGGGCCATTTCTGCGACGGTCGCGCCAGCCTCGTTGTCGGCACCCATACCCATGTCCCGACCGCCGACTGCCAGATCCTGCCCGGCGGTACGGCCTACCAGACCGATGCCGGAGCCTGCGCCGACTATGACTCGGTTATCGGCAACGAGAAGGAGGAGCCGCTGCGGCGCTTCACCACCCGGCTGTCAGGTGGCCGTTATACGCCGGCCTCGGGTCCGGCCACCGTCTGCGGTGTCTTTGTCGAGACCAATGACAAGACCGGCCTGGCCATCCGGGTCGAACCGATCCGGGTCGGCGGCCGTCTCAGCCAGTGTGTGCCGATCGTCGTCTGACGGGCCGCGACCGGTCCACCGTCTCTATCGTCAGTCGGTCGCGGCTTTCCAGGCCTGTAGTTCGGCGAGCTCGCGCGTCTGCCGGTCCCTGATGGTCCGGGCCATGCGGCGGATGCCCGGGTCAGACGCCTGCGCGAGGGCGAGGTCGGCTGCGGCCAGCCCCGCGCGATTCTGGGCGATCATCCCGGCGACAAGGGCCTGATCCTCCGGCGATGCGCCGGCCTGGCCCGACTGCAGCGGGGCCGCAGTGACCGTGCCGTCCTTAAGGGCCTCCGCCTGATGGGCGGCGGTGGCTTCGCGCACCGCCTGTTGAACGGGATCACCTCCGCCGTCGCAGGCCGTCAGGGCAACGGAACAGATCAGCAGCAGACCGTGACGGTGCCGGTCCAAGGCTCAGCCCTCAATCCAGTTGGGCATCCAGCCTTCGTGGATTTCGCGCAGATGGGCCAGGGGAATGCTGAACAGGTCGGTCGAGGCGAAGGTGTCGCCCCCGGCCTTGCCGACGACCGAGGCATGCAGGCCGGCCTCGCGCGCGGCGGCGATGATGGCGTCCGGATTGGGGACGGCAACCAGATAACGGGCCTGATCCTCGCCAAAGAGGAAGATGTGGGCGTGGGTGGCACTGGTCGCGTCCAGGGTCACGCCGATGTCCGAGGCCAGGGCCAGGTCGGCGGCGGCCCCGATCAGCCCGCCGTCGGACAGGTCGTGGACGCAGGTCAGGCCGCCGTTTTCGATCAGGTCGCGCACGAAGTCGCCGGTCTTGCGCTCCAGCGCCAGGTCGACCGGCGGCGGTGCCCCGTCCTCGCGCCCCAGCACCTCGCGCAGATAGATCGAGGCCCCCAGTTCGCCGACCGTCTCGCCGATCAGCACCAGGGTCTCGCCCTCGGTCATGCCGCCGAATCCGGTGACCACGTCATAGTTGGTCAGCAGGCCGACCGCCCCGACGGTCGGGGTCGGCGGAATGGCCGCGCCATTGGTCTCGTTATAGAGACTGACGTTGCCGCTCACGACCGGGAAGTCCAGCACCCGGCAGGCCTCGGCCATGCCGTCGATGGCGCGGACGATCTGGCCCATGATCTCGGGCCGCTGCGGATTGCCGAAATTGAGGTTGTCGGTGATGGCGATCGGCCGTGAGCCGACGGCGGTCAGGTTGCGCCAGGCCTCGGCCACCGCCTGTTTGCCGCCCTCATAGGGGTCATTCTGGACATAGCGGGGGGTGCAGTCGCTGGTCACGGCCAGACCCTTGTCGGTCCCGTGCACCCGAACCACGCCCGCGTCGGCCCCGGTGGCGGAATCCTGCAGGGTGTCGGCCATCACGTGGCGATCGTACTGTTCCCAGATCCAGCGTTTGGAGGCCATGTCCGGGCAGGCGATCACCTTCAGGACGGCGTCTTCCCAGACGTCGGGGGCGGGCACGTCGGCCGGGGCCAGCCGCGGGTGCAATTCGGGCTGGACCCACGGACGGTCATACAGCGGCGCATCGTCGAACAGCGGGGCCAGCGGCACATCGCACACCACCTTGCCGTGGTGGTTCAGCACCAGACGGCCGGTGTCGGTGGTCTTGCCGATCACGGCGGCGTCCAGTCCCCATTTCTCGAAGATGCGGTGACCGTCGGCTTCGCGGCCGGGCTTCAGCACGGCCAGCATCCGCTCCTGGCTTTCCGACAGCATCATCTCATAGGCGGTCATCCCCTCTTCGCGCTGGGGCACCCTGTCCATGTCCAGCTCGACGCCGACGCCGCCCTTGCCGGCCATCTCGACCGACGAACTGGTCAGGCCGGCGGCCCCCATGTCCTGGATGGCGGCGACCGCTCCCGAAGCCATCAGCTCCAGCGTCGCCTCGATCAGCAGTTTTTCGGCGAACGGGTCACCGACCTGAACGGTCGGGCGTTTGTCGTCCGAATCCTCGTCGAACTCGGCCGAGGCCATGGTCGCGCCATGGATGCCGTCGCGGCCGGTCTTGGAGCCGAAATAGACCACCGACATGCCCGCGCCCGGCGCGGCCGAATAGAAGATGCTGTCGGCCTTGGCCACGCCCACGCACATGGCGTTGACCAGGATGTTGCCGTTGTAGCCGCGGTGGAAATTGGTCTCGCCGCCCACGGTCGGCACGCCGACGCAATTGCCGTAACCGCCGATGCCGGACACCACGCCCTTGACCAGCCGTTTCGTCTTCTCGTGCGACGGATCGCCGAAGCGCAGGGCGTTCAGAAGGGCCACCGGGCGCGCGCCCATGGTGAAGACGTCGCGCATGATGCCGCCCACGCCCGTCGCCGCGCCCTGATAGGGTTCGATATAGGACGGGTGGTTGTGGCTCTCCATCTTGAAGATGCAGGCGTCGCCGTCGTCGATGTCGATGACCCCGGCGTTCTCGCCCGGCCCGCAGATCACGCGCGGTCCGGTGGTCGGGAATTTGCCCAGATGGATTTTCGACGACTTGTACGAGCAGTGCTCGCTCCACATCACCGAGAAGACGCCCAGTTCGACGTCATTGGGCTCGCGTCCCAGACGGTCGAGGACGACCTGGTATTCGGCGGGGGACAGGCCGTATTCGGCGGCCAGTTCGGCGGTGGTCTTTTGCGGAGCGCTCATGGAGCGCGCTTCTAGCGACTCGAGGCCGTTGTGTCAGCCTTCACGTGGTCGGGGCAGTACGATCACGGGGCGTGAGACGGAACACCAGTATGACCGCCCCGAGCACCACGACCAGGGCTGCGGCCAGGGCGCTGAAGGCCAGGACGGCGTTACGGGGCTGTTCGGCCGAGAAGACCCCGATCAGCCCCCAGGCCACGGGCAGGGCGAAGGCCAGAAGGCGCAGGCGCGCGGTGACCAGCAGGGCTGTTGCCGTGACGGCCGCCACAGCCAGGATGGCCCAGGCCGTCGGCGGCAGGATCGTGGGCAGGTCACCGTTGCCAGTCACCACCGTCAGCAGATTGACCGGCGCGGCTACCGTCAGCCAGCCGGCCAGCAAGGCCAGCGGCCAGATTGTCATCCACCGGTCGCGGCTGCCGCGCGGCAGGGTGCGGATAGTCTTGGCCTGGGCCAGAAGCGGCAAAAGCACAATCAGCAGGGCCCCGAAGATCAGGACGATGGTGCCGGTCTCCCAGTCAAAGGCCGCCGCCACAACCCACCAGCCAATGGCCAGCAGGGCGAAGATCGACGGCCAGCCCAAGGCCTTCAGCAGCGGCGTTTCCGGGGTCGCGGGAATGGTCTGGCGCACGGCATAGACCAGCAGCCAGGCATAGATGATGCCCCAGATGGCGAAGGCGAAGCCGGCCACCCGCAGGGTTGCGTCGCTGTCGGCGGCGAACGCGGCCGGGCTCTGGCCCCAGCCCATGAAGACCTGGGCCTGGCCGATGACCACGGCGAACAGGGCGGAAGCCAACACGAGCAATCGCCGCGTCGCCTCGGCCGAGGTGGGAGTAGCGATGGTCGGCATGGCAGGCTCCGCTTCAGATACCCACAGTTACGCTTGAGCGTTCCAAAGGTTCAAACGCGGCGAGCGGATTTGATCACCGTTCAGCGAACGTCGGGATTGACGGGGGCGGTTCCAGCGGGCCTCTTCGCAGCATGTCTGAAACCGCGCGCGCCACAGCCGAAGCCTCCCTGGCCCGGGCCGATGCCCTCCTGGCCGGGGACGCGACCGACCTTGCCGGCCTGATCCTGAAGGGACATGCCCTGACGGCCCTGGGGGACCGCCTCGCCGCCTCGACTTTCTACAGTACCGCCCTGCGCCGCGCCGCGGGCCAGACCGGCCTGTCGGCCGACATCCTCGCCGGACTGGGGCAGGCCCGGCAGGCGTTGAAGACGCAAAATCAGGACTGGGAGGCCCATCTCAACGCCAGCCTCGCCCGGGCCGGTTTTGACCCCGCAAAGTCCAGCGACCGTTTCGGCCTGTCGCTGGACCTGATGGCCGGGCGCAAACAGATGTATCAGCAGGAACCGCGCGTCTATCTGTTCCCCGGCCTGCCGCAGATCCAGTTCCAGCCGCGCGCGACCCTGCCCTGGCTGGAAACGCTGGAGCAGGCCACCGATGACATCCGCGCCGAACTTCTGGCCCTGACGGAACCGGGTCTGTTCCAGCCCTATGTCCAGCCGGTCCCGGGCAGTCCCAACATCGACACGACGGGCATGAAGTCCAATCCGGACTGGAGCGCCCTGTTTCTGTGGAAGGACGGGGTCGAACAGACCGACATCGCCGGCCGGTGCCCGCGCACCATGGACGCTCTGTCCGACCTGCCCCTGTGCCGGATCAAGGGCCATACGCCGTCGATCCTGTTTTCACGGCTGCGGCCGGGCGCGCGCATCCCGGCGCACACCGGCATGGTCAATACCCGGCTGATTTGCCACCTGCCCCTCATCGCCCCGGCCGGATGCCGTTTCCGCGTCGGCAATGACGTGCGTGAGTGGCAGGAGGGCCAGGCCTGGGCCTTCGACGACACCATCGAACATGAGGCGGTCAACACCAGTACCGAGGATCGCACCATCCTGCTGTTCGATGTCTGGAAGCCCGAACTCAGCGCCGAGGAACGGGACCTGGTCACGGCGATGTTCGACGCTATCGACGGGTTCGGCGGACCGCGGAAGGCCTGGGGCGTCTAGTTCAGGCCGCGTCCATCACGCTGCGGAACAGGGTTGCCCCGTCGGCCGAGCCCAGTTCCGCCTCGAAGGCGCGGTCCGGGTGCGGCATCATGCCCAGCACATTGCCGCGCGCGTTCTGGATACCGGCGATGTCGGCGATCGACCCGTTGGGATTGTCGACATAGCGGAACACGACCTGCCCCTCGCCCTCGAGCCGGGCCAGGGTCTCGGCATCGGCGAAGAAATTGCCGTCGCCATTGCCCTGGGTCATCACCACCTCGCGCTGGCCCTGGTAGCCGGCGGTGAATCGGGTCTGGCCGTTGGTCACGGTCAGGCTGACCGGCTTGCACACATATTTCAGCCCGGCGTTGCGCAGCAGGGCCCCGGGCAGCATCCCGGCCTCGCACAGGATCTGGAAGCCGTTGCAGATGCCGACCACGGCCACGCCCTGGTCAGCCGCTTGCTTGACCGCCTGCATCACCGGCGACAGGGCCGCCATGGCCCCGCAGCGCAGATAGTCGCCATAGGAGAAGCCGCCCGGCAGGACGATCAGGTCCAGCCCGTCGGGCAGGGTGGTTTCCTGGTGCCAGACCATCTCGACCCGCTCGCCGGTCGAGCGTTCGATCGCGACCTTGCAGTCGCGGTCACAGTTGGAACCCGGGAAGACGATGACAGCTGCGCTCATGGCGCGGCCATCTAGCAGGGTTTGCGGTTCATGTCAGGGTCTGGTGCCCTCGGGCGTCTCGCGCCTGAGGTCGGCGAGGAATTCCGTCATCCTCGCCACACGGGGTATGGCCATCTCACGGGCCTCCGCAGTCTTCAGGCGCGGCGGAATGTCGATCGCGAATCGCTCGATCCGCCCCAGCGCCTGATCGTAGTCGGGCCGGTCGCCGGTGGCGGCCAGCAAGCGCGCTGCCCCGAGCCCACCGAGGAAGTCCAACGCGTCGGCGTCGTGCAGGACCACGGCCTCAGGCCCCTCAGGCTCCTTGTCGTACATATGGCCGAGGATCGCGGCGCGCACGGCCGGGAATTTCTCCATCGGGAAGCCGGCCTCGGTCAGGAAGGGTTCGGCCAGTTCGACCGAGCGGACGGCATGGTCGACGCCGGGACTGGCGAAGGGGGCGATTCCGCCCCAGTCGTGCAGGAATGCGGCGGCGAACAGCACGTCCGCATCGACCGTCAGCCCTTCCGCCCGGGCCAGCGCCTTCCCCAGCACATAGTTGCGTTCCGAGTGACGCCAGCCCCAGCTTGGGTGCTGGAAATAATCGTGCGCCTGCTGGTACACGGCGCGCCGCCACGGACTGTCCAGCGGGATGCCGGCAGGCGTTGCCGCGGCCGCCGTTACAGCCGCTCCGTCTTGCCTCGCTGATGCCGTCGCGGGGATCAACAGCAGCGCCCCGGCTGTGATGGCCAGAATAGTGGTCTTCATGCCGACCTCCCGACGAAACGCTGGCTCAGCCATGGTTCTCATACGTCGCCGTCAGCGAGGCCTTGGCCAGCGTATGGAAATGCAGGTTGAAGCCGAACACCGCCCCCGAATTCTCGGGCGTCACGTTCAGATGCGGCACGTCGACGGCGAAGACGGTGAAGATATAGCGGTGCGGTCCGTGGCCGGGGGGCGGGGCGGCCCCGCCGAAGCCGGGGGTGCCGAAATCCGTACGACCCTCGACCGCGCCCCGGGGCAGGCCGCCGGACGACGCGTCTTCGAGCAGTTCCCTGACGTCGGCGGGGATGTTGGCGACCGTCCAGTGCCAGAAGCCTGATCCGGTCGGCGCGTCCGGATCGTAGCAGGTGACGGCGAAGCTCTTCGTGCCTTCCGGCACGCCGGACCAGGCCAGATTGGGTGAAATATTGCCCTTCGCCTGCACCTGGGCGTCGGGCAGGGTGTCGCCGTCGCGGAAGTCGGCTGAGGTGAGGGTGAAGGTCATGCCTGGCTCCGGGTCAACTGCGCCGTCCCGCGATCAGGTCCGGGCTTGCGACGCGAGACGACGGGTCTAGGTTAGGGCGAGAAGCAGAGGACGCAACCCCATGCTCAAGGCTCTGGCGGACCGGGTATTCACGTCACGTGCGGTGCATATCCGCGTGGCGGGTGCGGGCTTTACCGCCGGTCCGGGCGAACCGGAACTGACCGTCCAGCTGGCCGACGCGACCACCGCCCTGGCGATTGCGGTCAATCCCGAGCTGGCGGTCGGCGACGCCTATATGGACGGGCGGCTGACGGTCGAAGGTGGCGACATCTATGATTTTCTCCGGCTGGCGGCCTCGCAGATGGCCATACGTCCGATGCGGCGGGGTCTGCTGTGGCGCTGGAAGCGGCGTCTGGCCCAGGCCAATGACCGGCTGCGCGCCCGGCGCAATGTCCAACACCACTATGACCTGACGCTGGAATTCTACCGCCTCTTCCTCGACGACGACCTGCAGTATTCCTGCGCCCTGTTCGAGACCCCGGACGCCACCCTGGAGCAGGCCCAGACCGCCAAGAAGCGACGACTGATCGACAAGCTGATCCTGCGGCCGGGCCAGAGCGTGCTCGATATCGGTTGCGGCTGGGGCGGGCTTGGCCTCTCGCTGGCCCGGGCTGGGGGACGGGTCACCGGCGTGACCCTTTCGACCGAACAGCATGTGACTGCCCGGACCCGCGCGGTGGAGTCCGGCCTGGCGGCCCGGACCGACTTCCGCCTGCAGGACTATCGCGATCTGGACGGGACGTTCGACCGCATCATCTCGGTCGGCATGTTCGAACATGTCGGTCTGCCCAACTACCAAACCTATTTTGATGCGGTGGCGCGGTTGTTGAACGAGGACGGGGTGGCGGTGATTCACGCCATCGGCCGCCGGGGGCCACCGAGCCGCACCCAGCCGTGGATCGCGAAACACATCTTTCCCGGAGGCTATATCCCATCGCTGTCCGAGGTGTTTCCGGTGATCGAGCGCGCGGGCCTCTGGGTCAGCGACATGGAGGTCCTGCGCCTGCACTATGCCGAGACCCTGCGGCTGTGGCGCGAACGGTTCCTGGCCCGGCGCCACGAGGCCGTCGCCCTGTATGACGAACGCTTCTGCCGCATGTGGGAATTTTATCTCGCGTCCAGCGAGGTCGGCTTCCGTGACCTGGGCCATATGGTGTTCCAGATCCAGCTGACCCACCGTCAGAACGCTGTGCCGCTGACGCGGGCCTATCTGTGCGATTGAGGCTTCAGCCGATCTCGCTGCGGCCGCCTTCGATCAACAGGTGGCTGCACCTGCGCTTGACCGGGCCTTGCGGGTATCGGCCACGGGCCGTGTCAGCCGCCCGCCGGATTGACCGGCGTCGCGGGCTGTTGAGCCGCCTCGGTGAAGGCGGCGCTGTCCATCAGGCCGCCACCCAGGGCCACGGCAAAGATCAGCACGCAGACCAGGACGAAGGCCGCGATCGAGAACTGGATCAGCCGTTTCACGCGATCTCGACGCGGTAGCTTTCAATCACGGTATTGGCCAGCAGGGTGTCGCACATCTTCTTGACCTCGGCCTCGGCGTCCGCCGCGTCGGCCAGGTCGAACTCAATCAGCTTGCCGACCCGCGCGTTGCTGACGCCGGTCCAGCCGAGGCCGTGCAGCGCGCCCTCGACGGCCTTGCCCTGGACGTCAAGAACGCCGGGCTTCAGGTACACATGAACCCTGACCTTCGCCATCAGTGCAGTCCTCCCTGAATCACGGTCGGCATATCCTTCATGATGCCCAGCCGCTTGGCCACTTCGGTATAGCTTTCGATGACATTGCCCAGGTCACGGCGGAAGCGGTCCTTGTCCAGCTTCTCGCCGGTGGCCGTGTCCCACAGCCGGCAGGAGTCGGGGCTGATCTCGTCGGCCAGGATGACCCGGGCGAAATCGTTCTCCCAGACGCGGCCGAACTCGATCTTGAAGTCGATCAGGGTGATGCCGACCGCGCCGAACATGCCGGACAGATAGTCATTGACCCGCACGGTCATGGCCAGAATGTCGTCCAGCTCCTGGGTTGTGGCCCAGTTGAAGGCCGTGATGTGCTCTTCGGTGACCATCGGGTCGTTGAGCTCATCCTTCTTGTAGTAGAATTCGATGATCGAGCGGGGCAGGGGCGTACCCTCCTCGATGCCGAGGCGCTGGCTCATCGAGCCGGCCACGATATTGCGGCACACGACTTCCAGCGGGATGATCTCGACCTCGCGGATCAGCTGCTCACGCAGGTTCAGCCGCTTGATGAAATGGTTGGTGACGCCGATCCCGTTCAGCCGGCTCATGATGAACTCGCTGATGCGGTTGTTGATCACGCCCTTGCCTTCAAGCTGGGCCTTCTTCTCGCCGTTGAAGGCGGTAGCATCATCCTTGAAATACTGGATCAGCGTGCCGGGTTCGGGCCCCTCGTAGAGGATCTTGGCCTTGCCCTCGTAGATTTTCTTGCGCTTGGAATTCATCGTCGTGTCCCGGCGGGGAGGGATAAAAACCCGACCGGAAACAAAAATCGCGCGGCCAGAACCTTGGTCTGGGCGGCGCGACTGCGGAATCGGGCGGGCGGGAAGATAAGGCGCGCGGACACTAGCGGAACGCGGGCTGTGATACAAACGACAGTCCCGGTCGTGGCAGAGCAGGAACTGCCATGCCTGTGGTTGCGTTCACCGGGGAGCGGTCTATAGACCTCCGCGACTGCGGGCCCGCTAACGCCTGCGACTGGAGCTTCTGAACGCGTATGACGACCTTTGACGATCGGGAATCCGGATTCGAGTCCAAGTTCGCGCTCGATCAGGATCAGGAATTCAAGGCCATGGCCCGCCGCAACAAGCTGCTGGGCCTGTGGGCTGCCGAAAAGATGGGCCTGTCCGCCGAAAGCGGCGAACAGTACGCCAACGCCGTCGTGCGGGCTGATTTTGAACAGCCGGGCGAAGAGGACGTGTTCCGCAAGATCGCCGGTGACTTCAAGGGCTCGGGCATGACCGTGTCCGAGGGCGAGATCCGCTCCAAGATGGACGAGCTGGCCTCCATCGCCCGCGACCAGGTCCGCCTCGGCGAATAGACCGTCGTCAGGGCCCCGCGCCTACGCCGTAATCCATCGACATCAAAAGGGCCGCTCCATTGCTGGAGCGGCCCTTTTTGCCGGATGACGGCAGGGGGCGGTCGCCATCCGGCGTCCGTCGCGCCCGTCGGGCGCGCGGAAAGGCTTGGAGCGAAATCGGTCGAGTTGGACGCAGTCCAACTCGACGCAGATTTCGCCCCAGCTTGAATCCGGACCATTTTTTGGATTCAGGTCGAGTCGACCTGAAACAAAAATGGTCTACGGCATCAGGACGGTGTCGATGACATGGACCATGCCGTTCGACTGGGCGACGTCGGCCTGGGTGATGGTCGAGGTGCCGCCCTTGGCGTCGGTGATGACCCAGGTCCCGTTGGGGCCGGCCGAGACCTTGAGGGATTCGCCCTGAACGGTGGTCAGGGTCGCCGTTCCGCCGTTGGCCGTGGCCTGGGCGGCGATGTCCGCGGCGGTCAGTCGGCCGGGCACCACATGATAGGTCAGGATCTTGGTCAGGTCGTCCTTGCCGGCCGGGGCCATCAGGCCGTTCAGCGTATCGGCGGGCACTTTTTCAAAGGCGGCGTTGTCCGGCGCGAACACGGTGTAGGGGCCGGGACCGCTCAGGGTTTCAGCCAGACCGGCTGCCTGGACCGCGGCGACCAGGGTGGTCAGGTTGGAAGCCTTGGCGGCATTGGCGACGATGGTGTCGGTCGGGCTCATGGATGCCCCGCCGACCATGGGTTCAGCGGCGGCCGGGGCCATGGCGTCGGCGGGTGCGGCAGCAGGGGCTTCGGCGGGCTTGTTGCAGGCGGTCAGAGCCAGCAGGGCGGCCAGCGATACGCCGGCGAGGGCGGTCGGTCGGGTGATGGTCATGTCGAATCTCTCCTGAAGCGTCGCGCTAGGGCAGCGACACACGTAGCTACTGTTGCGCGGCGAAATGGATGCACCGGAGCCTGTCACAAGTGCGCGACATTCTGGCGCACCCGCGGTCTAGGTGCCGACGAACTCGCCCAGCGCGGCCCAGGCTTGTGCCTTTTCCGCCAGCGGCCGGGCATGGGCCGGGCTTGAGGACGGCAGATCGATCAGGGTCAGGTGAGCGGCGATTCCGGCCAGGGTCCGCCGCCCGGTGCGGGCCGCCGTCGCGCCGTTGAAGCCTATGGCGCGCAGCGCCGGCAGAGTGGCAATCAGGCGGGGCAGGTCGGCGGTTTCCGGATCGCGAATTGCTGCATCCAGACTGCCCCTGCGGTGGGCCGTCGTGATCACGTCCCACAGTCCGATACCGGCGGCCGTCAACGCCTGCAGCCGCGCCGCGTAGGGCAGGGCTGCCAGGTCGCGCCCGATCACACTGCCGGTCAGTCGCCAGAAGCCGTTGCGCGGATGGGCATAGTATTGCGCCGCCGCCAGCGAGGCATCGCCGGGCAGGCTGCCGAGGATCAGCAGGCGCGTGTTCGCGTCAACGACGGGGGCGAAGGCGCGCTTGCGGCTCACTCCGCCCCGAATACCCGGGCGAAGACCGTGTCGACGTGTTTGGTGTGATAGCCGATGTCGAACAGGGCCTCGAGCTGGGCTTCGGGCAGGGTGACCCGCGGATCGGCCTTGAGGAAGTCGAGGAACCGGCCCTCGCCACGCCAGACCTTCATGGCGTTCTCCTGCACCGCGGCATAGGCGTCCTCGCGGCTCACCCCCGCCTGGGTCAGGGCCAGCATGACCCGCTGCGAATGCACCAGCCCGCCGAGCAGGTTCAGGTTCTTCTCCATATTGGCCGGATAGACGTTCAGCCGCTCGACCACGCCCGCCAGACGATGCAGGGCGAAGTCCAGATGGATGGTGGCGTCCGGGCCGATGCCGCGCTCGACCGAGGAATGGCTGATGTCCCGCTCATGCCACAGGGCGACATTCTCCATCGCCGGCACCACGGCCGAGCGCACCAGACGGGCCAGACCGGTCAGGTTCTCGGTCAGGATCGGGTTGCGCTTGTGCGGCATGGCCGACGAGCCCTTCTGGCCCTTGTCGAAGAATTCCTCGGCCTCGAGGACTTCGGTCCGCTGCAGATGGCGGATCTCGATCGCCAGCCGCTCGACCGAACTGGCGACGACGCCCAGGGCGGCGAAGAAGGCCGCGTGCCGGTCGCGCGGGATCACCTGGGTCGAGACCGGCTCGACCTGCAGGCCCATCTTCTCCGCGACATAGGCCTCAACCGCCGGATCGACATTGGCAAAGGTGCCCACGGCCCCCGAGATGGCACAGGTGGCGATCTCTTCCTTCGCCGTCAGCAGGCGACGCTTCGCGCGCTGGAACTCGGCATGATAGCCGGCCAGCTTCAGGCCGAAGGTCACCGGCTCGGCGTGGATGCCGTGGCTACGACCGACGCAGGGCGTGAATTTGTGTTCCTTGGCGCGTTTTTCCAGTGCCGCCAGCACCCGGTCGACGCCCCCGACCAGAAGGTCCGAGGCCCGGGCCAACTGCACCGAGAAACAGGTGTCCAGCACGTCCGAGGACGTCATCCCCTGGTGCAGGAAGCGGGCTTCCTCACCGACGATTTCCGACACATGGGTCAGGAAGGCGATGACGTCGTGTTTGGTGGTGCGTTCGATCTCGTCGATGCGGTCGGCGTCGAACACCACATCCTTGCCCTTGGCCCAGATGGCCTCGGCGGCGCTGGTCGGGATAGTGCCCAGCTCGGCCATCTTCGTGGCCGCATGGGCCTCGATCTCGAACCAGATCCGGTATTTGGTCTCTTGCGACCAGATGGCGACGGCGTCGGGGCGGGAATAACGAATGATCATGGGCGCGGGGTGTCGGTCCAAGCCCCCCGCGAGTCAAGGTGCGGCCGGCCTGCTCCCTTGCAAGCCGGCCCCCGCCGCGTCACGACTGGCGCGCGCCCAACAGGAGAGACCGGCTTGGAACTGATCATCGGCCCCCGGCTGTATTCGACCTGGTCCCTGCGGCCCTGGCTGGTGCTGATGCGCTGCAAGGCGGACTTCACCGTGCGTGAGATCGACATCTATTCGCCCGAGGGCCAGATCGAACTGGAACGGATCTCGCCGTCGCGACTGGTGCCGCTGCTCAGCGTTGATGACGAATTGATCTGGGACTCCATGGCCATCTCGGTCTGGTGCGCCGAACGCTACCCCGAGGCGAGGCTGTGGCCGGCTGACCCTCATGCCCGCTGGCTGGCCCGCTCGGCCGCCTGCGAGATGCATGGCGGCTTCACGGCCCTGCGCAGCGACTGCGGCATGGGCCCCGACCACACGATGGTCGGACCCGATCGTGCTCCGCCCCCGACCGGCGAGGCCGTGGCCCGCGACCTGCGTCGGCTCGTCGATCTGTGGTCGGAGATGCGGACCCGTTTCGGGGCGGCCGGGCCGTACCTGTTCGGCGACTGGTCGGTGCCGGACGCCTTCTTCACCTCGGTGGCGACCCGGATCCGGCACTATCAGATTGATCTGGCGAACTACGGCGACGCCGACGGCATCGCCGGTGCCTATGTCGAGGTCCTGCTGTCCCAGCCGGATCTGGCCGAATGGACCGCGGCCGCGCTTAATCCGGGTTAACCGCGCCAGAGAACCGCGATTTAACCGAACGGCGTTAGCCTGATGTCTGCGCTCGAAACCACCTGCGCAGGAGACCGGCATGGACCTTCCAATCGCACATCCCCCGGTCCCGGCCGAACGGCCCGGACTGCTGGTCTATGGACTGCTGATGGTGGTGGCCTGTTGCCTGCCGGCCCTGCTGGTCGCCAGCTTTATCTGAGTTTGCCGATCGGAGCCGTTACTGGCCGCCGTCGACAGACGGGGTCCGGGCGATTTCGACCGGCACCGGCGGCGGCGCGACATAGTCCAGGCTGATCGGCACCAGGGTAGCCCCCGAGGCTACGGCGTCCAGGGTATTCAACGGCGCGCCCAGCATGCGCTGGTAGATCCAGTAGGCCGCGACGACCTTTTCGACATAGTCCCGCGCTTGCGGCACATCGATCGTTTCGATCAGCAAAAGCGGATCGGCGTCCGGCCCCAGTTTGCGGATCGCGCCCAGCATCGGGCCGGGCCCGGCATTGTATGAGGCGGCGGCACGCAGCAGGTCGCCCTGCAACGCCGACATCTGCAGCATCCGGTTGATATAGGCCTGGCCCAGCTTCAGGTTCACGGCCGGCTGCAGCAGCCGCTGCGGATCGGTGACGAAGCTGCGATCGCCGGCCAGTTCGGCGGCGGTGGTCGGCATCACCTGCATCATGCCATAGGCCCCGGCCCCCGAGCGGGCATCGGCATTGAAGCCGGTCTCCTTGCGCGCGATCGCATAGACCAGCGCCCGCTCGATGGTGAATCCGCCCTCGGGTTCCAGCACCGGCATCGGATAGCGGCTGGCGTCGATCCGTTCCGCCTCGTCGTTCGAGCCGGTAACGCGAGGCCCCAGGGCCCGGGCAAGACCGACCCACAGGCGTCGGGCCGCATCGCTGACCGCACCGTGCAGGCCACCACGCAATTCATTCTGGGCATCAGCCCGGCGGCCGATCTCGAGATAGGCCACGGTGCGGCGCGCCCGGTCGTTCGAACGGATGAATTCGTCCAGCTCGTCGACCTCGACGCCGATCGGCTCGTCATTGCGGCTGATCGCCGGCTGAACCGCTGCCGCATAGGGGCGGGGGCCCAGGTTTTCGATCACCGGCTCCTCGCCCAGCTGGCGGAGCGCGATCTGGCCATAGAAGGTCGCCGGCCAGCGGGTCGCCAGTCTCAGGAAATGCTGGACCCGGTCCTGCTGACCGGCCTGACCGGCGGATTTGGCGCTCCAGACGGCGGCTCCGGCGCGCACCCAGGCGTCCTCGGTCGGGTCATTGGCCACGCGCTCGAAGGCGCGCAGCGACCGGCCGAACTCGCCCTGGCGATAGGTTGCCAGTCCGACGGTCCACCAGTCGCCGATCTGTTCGCCGATCGTCACGGCACCGGACAGGTCGTCGGCATTGTAGGCGATCCGGGCGGCCTTCATCGGGTCGCCGGCGGCCTGGCCGCCGTCCGCGGTGACGATGCTTTCCCAGCTGCGGTTGCTGACACTCGGGGGGCGTTTCGGCTCCGGCGCGCCGTCGGGGCGTCGCCGCAGGGCCAGCTCATAGGCGCGGGCGGCGTCCGGCAGGTCGGCGTATTCGTCCAGCCAGGCGCACAGATCTTCGTAGGTGGCGACATAGTCGCGATGGAACAGTCGCTCAAACTCGACCTGTCCCAGCAGCACATGGTCATGCGCCTGGCGCGCCGAGGCGCGGGCCAGATCCAGATCGCCACGGCGCAGGGCGTCAAAAGCAGTGGTGTAGCTTAGACGGTCGGCCGAGCTCAGGGCGCTTGGGGCATTGCGGGGCTCGTCGACTCCGGCCGTGGCGGTGGCAGCGACCGCCGTCAGGGTCAGGATCAGCGCGGGCGCAATGAGTGCGCGGCAGAAACGATACATATCTGGCGGCCCCCTCGACAGCGGTGGTCTGGTGTGTCCCGAAACGGGTCCGTGGCACACCCGTGTTCGTTGATGGGGCAACAACAGTGCCAAACGCCGTGCCCGCTTCAACCGTCTTCGCTTTTTGGGGCGATATTGAGTCAGGGCGGGGACAGCGTCCCGTCCAGCCTGGCCGTCAGGGCCAGCAGATCGGCCCAGACTTGCCGTTTGGCCTGGGGCTGCCGCAGCAGGAAGGCCGGATGCAGGGTCGGCATGACCGGCACGGCAAAGCCCCCCTCGGGCAGGTGCCATTCTTTCCATTGTCCGCGCAGCCGCATAATGCCCTCGTCGCTGCCCAGCACGGAGCGAGCGGCTGCGGCCCCGACCAGCAGTACGGCCTTTGGTCGCATCAACGCGCAGACCCGATCGACGAAGGGCGCGCAGACGGCCTGTTCCTGGGGCGTCGGGCTGCGGTTGCCGGGCGGCTTCCAGTAGACGGTGTTGGTGATGAAGGCCTGGCCCGTCAAACCGGCCGCCTCCAGCATTCGATCCAGCAGTCGTCCTGCCTGGCCGACGAAGGGTGCGCCCTGGGCGTCCTCCTCCGTGCCCGGTCCCTCGCCGATGATCAGGACCGGAGCGGCCGGGTCGCCGCGCGCGAAGACCGATCGCGTCGCGCCCAGCCCGCTCAGCGGGCAGCCCTCGAATCCGGCGATGGCCGTGGCCAGGGCCTCCATGGTCCCGGCGGCAGCGGCCAGGTGGCGGGCCTCGGCCCGGGCCTCGTCTGTATGCGGGCGGGCCACGACTGCGGAGGTCGCCCGTGCCACGGCCTTCAGGGCCGGTGGCGGCTGGACATGGGTGCGGTCGACCGCGGCTTCCTCGAAACAGGCATCGACCCCCGCATCGCGCCAGAAGGCGAGCAGGCTTTCGGTCGCGGCAGTGTCGGGCGGCTGGATGTTCATGGGTTGCGACAGGGATAAGCCTTGACCGCCGCCGCGTCACGTTCTGATAAGACAGGGATCACAGAAACGACCGGGAACAGAGTTTTATGGCCGAGCAAGCGATCGAGGGCGGTGCCGCCAACCCGGCACAGGAAGCCATCATCGACAACCTGCCCCCGCTGGAGGCCCTGATGGGCGTCGAGCGCGAGGTTATGGAATATGATGTCGTCATTGTCGGCGGTGGCCCGGCCGGCCTGTCCGCTGCCATCCGCCTGAAACAGCGCGCGGAAAAGGACGGCAAGGAGATCTCCGTCGCCGTTCTGGAAAAGAGCGCCGAGATCGGCGGCCATATCCTGTCCGGCGCGGTGATTGATCCCAAGGCCCTGAACGAGTTGTTCCCCGACTGGAAGGCCCGCGGCGCACCGCTGGAGACCCCGGTGACCAAGGATCGCTTCATGGTGCTGGGACCGCAGGGTCAGATCAGCCTGCCCATGCCGCTGCTGCCGCCGATGATGCATAACCACGGCTGTTACATCGCCTCCCTGGGTAATGTGTCGCGCTGGCTGGGCGAACAGGCCGAGGCCCTGGGCGTCGAGGTCTATCCCGGCATGGCCGCCAGCCATGTGGTCTGGGACGAACCGTCCGGCCGGGTGAAGGGCGTCGTCGCCGGCGTCTTCGGCATCGACCGTGAGGGCAGGCCGACCGACGACTTCCAGCCGGGCATCGAACTGCACGGCAAATATGTCTTCATCGCCGAGGGCGTGCGTGGCTCGCTGGCCAAGACCATCATGGCCCGCCATCAGCTGGCCGCAGACTGCCAGCCCCAGAAATACGGCATCGGCATCAAGGAGCTGTGGCAGGTCCCGACCGAGAAGCACCAGCCCGGCCTGGCCCAGCATACGACCGGCTGGCCGCTGGACGAGCATACCGGCGGCGGCAGTTTCATGTACCATTTCGGCGATCGCTATGTGGCGATCGGCTATGTCGTGCACCTGAATTACAAGAATCCCTTCCTGTCGCCGTTCGACGAGTTCCAGCGCTTCAAGCACCACCCGGCCATCAGCGAACATCTCGAGGGCGGCACCCGCGTCTCCTATGGCGCGCGCGCGATTACCGAGGGCGGTTTCCAGTCGGTGCCGAAACTGGCCTTCCCGGGCGGGGCGCTGATCGGCTGCTCGGCCGGGTTCGTCAACGTGCCCCGCATCAAGGGCAGTCATAATGCGATGAAGACCGGCATGCTGGCCGCTGACGCCGCCTATGACGCCGTCGTCGCCGGCCGGGCGGGCGACACCCTGGTCGAATACCAGACCGCCTATGAGAAGAGCTGGGTCTATCGCGAGCTGAAGGGGGTGCGTAACGCCAAACCCTATCTGAGCAAATTCGGCACGACCATTGGCGGCGCGCTGGGTGTGTTCGACATGTGGTTCACTGCGATCCTGGGCATTCCGACACCGTGGACGCTGAAACACGCCGGGACCGATGCCGCCTCGACCGAGCCGGCCGCCAGGCATTCGCCGATTGCCTATCCAAAGCCGGACGGCAAACTGTCGTTCGACAAGCTGTCGTCGGTGTTCATCTCCAACACCAATCACGCCGAGGACCAGCCCGCCCATCTCAAGCTGCTGGACCCCTCGGTCCCGATCCGCGTCAACCTGCCCAAATATGGCGAGCCCGCCCGGCTGTACTGCCCGGCAGGGGTCTATGAGGTGCTGTACGACGAGGACGGCCGGTCCAATCCGCGCTTCCAGATCAACGCCCAGAACTGCGTCCACTGCAAAACCTGCGACATCAAGGATCCGTCGCAGAATATCGTCTGGACCACGCCTGAAGGCGGTGGCGGCCCCAATTATCCCAATATGTAGACCGTATGGGTTGAGGCCCCTTGCGGCGGGCAGGCAAAGCGTCAAGGTTTCGACCCATGAATATCGATCGTTTCCGTCTCGCCCTGCTGTCCTTCGTCGCCGTGGGAGCCCTCGCGGGGGCCGCCGTGGCCCAGGATCAGCCTGCCCCCGATCCGGCGGCCATTTCCGACCCGGACGCCGCGGCGGAGCCGGTTGATTCCGACCCCGCCGACGCGGACGCCGACGCTGCCGTTCCGGCCGAGCCCGAGATCGTGCCGATCCCGACCATCTGGGCCCCGGTGCCGACCGATGCCGACGGGCGTTCGGCCTATGGTCTGTATCTGGCCGCACGCCTGGCCCAGTCGCGGGGTCTCGGCCAGGTCGGTGCCGACCTCTATGCCAGGGTCGAGGCCCTGACGCCCGAGCAGCCCACCGTGCGGCTGCAGACCTTCACCGCCGCCCTGCTGGCCGGTGACCTTGATGTGGCCGCGCGTCTGAGCCCGTCGGGTGAGGGTATCCCGCCGGTGATCAGCGAGGCCGGACGTCTGGTTTCGGTGGTCCAGGCCTTTGTGCACGATGACCCCGTCGCGGCCCTGGCTGAACTGCGGAGCGCGCCGATCGGTCAGCCGCATGCCCGCGCCGGCCTCTATGTCCAGCCATGGATCGCCGCTGCCGCCGGAGACTGGGACCTGGCCCTGAGCCAGCCGCCTGCGACCGCAAATGATCCGACCTCGCTGTTCCTACGCCACAGCCGCGCCCTGCTGCTGGAGAACCACCGTCAGTATGACGATGCCGACGCGGCCTTCACTGCCCTGACCGCCAGCCCGTTGGGGGCGCAGCTGTTCCGTCGCTCCTATGCCGAATATCTGGAACGGCGCGGCAAACGGGCCCAGGCCCTGGACGTCTATGACGCCGCCATTGCCGGTGGCAGCACCGACCCGACCGTCGCCGTGGGGCGGGCCCGGCTGATGGCCCGCGGACGGGCCCCGGCCGCCCCGACCCTGCGTGGCGGGGCCGCCGATCTCCTGACCATCGCCGCCATTCAGGCCTCGACCGAGGGCGGCACCGAGGTCGCTGCCGTCTATCTTCGTCTCGCCCTCAATCTCGAGCCCACCGACCTGACCCGTTTCCGCCTCGGCCAGGCCCTGGCTGCGGCCGGGCGCGAAGCCGATGCCCGCGACGCCCTGGCCCGTGTCACCCCGTCTGAACCCGGCCTCTATGCCCAGGCGCGGATGGAGATGGGGCGCAGCTTCCAGCGCGACGAGCAGCCCGAGGCGGCGCTGGCGGAGTTCCGGCTGGCGGCCGGTGCCCTGCCGGATCAGGGCGAGCCGGCCTATATCCTGGCCTCCCAGCTGATCCAGCTGAACCGCTATGACGAGGCCCTGACCATTCTCAACGGGCCGTTGCTGAATACCGTCGACCAGCCGTTCGAGACCCGTTTCGTGCGCGGCGTCGTCTACGAGTCCCTGGACCGGGTCGATGAGGCCGAGGCCGAGTTGTGGGCCGCGCTCCAGGCCCGACCGAACGACCCGACCGTGCTCAACTATCTCGGCTATCTCTGGGTCGACAGCGGCAAGCGGGTCCACCAGGGGGCCGAGATGATCGCCCGGGCTCATGAGGCTGAGCCCGAGAACGGCAACATCCAGGACTCGCTCGGCTGGGCCCAGTATCGCCAGGGCCAGTATGAGACGGCCGTCGAGACGCTCGAGGCGGCCGTGGACAAGGAACCGGCCAATGCCGAGATCAATGACCATCTCGGCGACGCCTACTGGCAGGTCGGTCGCCAGCGCGAGGCCGGCTTCCAGTGGAACCGGGTCCTGACCCTCGACCCCGACGCCGCCCGGCGCGCCGAGGTTGAACGCAAGCTGGCCGAGGGGCTGGCCCCCGCCGTCCCGGTGTCGGGCACCGGGGCCTAGAGTCCCATGCGTCGCGACGCCCTGGCCCCGGCCAAGGTCAATCTGTTCCTGCACGTCGGCCCCCTCGACGGCGACGGCTATCACCCGCTGGCCAGTCTGGTTGCTTTCGCCGACGTCGGTGACCGGCTGACGGTCGCCCCCGCCGGATCACCGCGTCTGACTGTCACCGGCCCCTTTTCCGGGGCCCTGGCAGGGGAGGGGGACAATCTGGTCCTTCGGGCCCTGCGCAGCCTCGACGCCGACCTGCCCCTGGTGCTGGACAAACAGCTGCCGGTCGCCAGCGGGCTCGGCGGCGGATCGGCCGACGCCGGTGCCGCCCTGCGGCTGGCCCGGCGCGTCCTCGCCCTTGATCCGGACGATGCCGCCCTGCTGGATATGGCCGGCCGGATCGGGGCCGACGGTCCCATGTGTCTGTTCGGCCGCCCGGTCTGGGCCGAGGGGCGGGGCGACCGGATGTCTCCCGAACCCGACCTGCCGCCGCTGGCCGCCGTTCTCGTCAATCCCGGCCGGCCCTCGCCGACCGGGGCTGTCTATCGCGCCTATGACGCCGGTCCGGCCGGTAGCGCCGACCGTCCGGCCCCGCCAGCCGACTGGCGCGTAACGACGGTGATCGACTGGCTGGCGCAGCAGCGCAACGACCTGCAGGCCCCCGCTGTCGCCCTCTGCCCGGCGATCGGTACGGCCCTCGATGCCGTTGCCGCCGCTCCGGGCGTTCGGCTGGCGCGGATGTCGGGTTCGGGGGCTACGGTCTTCGGCCTGTGCGAGGATGTCGCCGCGGCCCGTACCGCCGCCGCCGCCCTGTCCGCCGCCCATGCCGACTGGTGGGTCAGGCCGACCGTGCTCGGTCACGGGCTGGAGCCCGACGACGCCTGAGTCCGCCGGGCGTCTAATCGGCCCGCCTCCAGTTGAAGTCAGACGCGCCCCGCCCTAGGGTCCGCCGTCATTTTTTGCGTCTGCGAAGCGGCCCGCCCCTTGCCCCATTCGACCGAACCTCTCGCCTTCCAGGACCTGATCCTGACGCTTCAGAAATACTGGGGCGACCAGGGCTGTGCCCTGCTTCAGCCCTATGACATCGAGGTCGGGGCCGGCACCCTTCATCCGGCCACCGTGCTGCGCGCGCTCGGCCCGCGCCCGTGGAAGGCCGCCTATGTTCAGCCCAGCCGCCGCCCCGGCGACGGCCGCTATGGCGAAAACCCCAACCGCCTCCAGCACTATTACCAATTCCAGGTCATCCTGAAGCCCAATCCCGACAACCTTCAGGAGCTGTATCTCGGCTCGCTGGCGGCGATCGGCATTGATCCGAAACTGCACGACATCCGCTTCGTCGAGGACGACTGGGAGAACCCCACCGTCGGGGCCTGGGGCCTGGGCTGGGAGGTCTGGTGCGACGGCATGGAGGTGACCCAGTTCACCTATTTCCAGGGCGTCGGCGGCATCGAGGTCGACGTCGTCTCGGGCGAGCTGACCTACGGGCTGGAGCGTCTGGCCATGTACGTTCAGGGCGTCGACAACGTCTATGATCTCAAATTCACCAAGGAAGGCCTGACCTACGGCGAGGTCTTCCTCGAGAACGAACGCCAGCAGTCCGAAGCCAATTTCCACGGCTATGACGTCGACGGCCTGAAGCGCCGGTTCGAGGACATGGTCGCCGAGGTCGAACGCTTCCTCGCCATGAAGGGCCCGCAGGATCAGGCCCTGGTCCTGCCCGCCTACGATCAGGTGCTGAAGGCCTCCCACCTGTTCAACCTGATGGACGCCCGCGGCGCCATCGCCGTCGCCGAACGCCAGAGCTACATCGGCCGCATCCGCGATCTGTGTAAGGCCTGTGCCACCGCCTACGTCGAGCAGGAAAGGGGGCGGGCGTGACGCAAGGTGGCAACAACAAACCTCCCTTCCCCCTTGATGGGGGAAGGGCCGGGGATGGGGGTGACACCGGTACCGGCAAGCCCCACCATCTGACCGGCGCGGTCGGTCGGGCACGTCGCCTGCGTCGCGACATGACCGTCGCCGAAAAACGCCTTTGGGACGCGCTCAGGACGCTGAATCTGAACATCCGGCGGCAGACGCCCATCGGCCGCTACATCGCCGATTTCGCCCACCATGCCAGCCGCCTCGTCATTGAGGTTGACGGCCCGCATCACGAAGAGATCGAGGCGGTCGAATATGACCTCGAACGCACGGCCTGGCTCAACGATCAGGGCTACCGCGTGCTGCGCTTCAAGACCAAGGATGTCACCGATGACCTGCCGACCGTAACGGCGGCGATCCGTTCGGCGATACTGTCACCCCCATCCCAACCCTTCCCCCATCAAGGGGGAAGGGCTCTCTGGCGCGCCCGCGATCAATGGGTGCGGGACCAATAAATGCCCCAACTTCTCATCGAACTCTTCTCCGAAGAAATCCCTGCCCGGATGCAGGCCGGGGCCGCGCGTGATCTGGAACGCATGGCCACCGAACGGTTCAAGGCCGCCGGCCTGACCTGGGACTCACTGAACACCTTCGCCGGGCCGCGCCGCCTGACCCTGGTGGTCGAGGGCCTGCCGACGGCGACGCCGGACCGTGAGGAAGAGGTCAAGGGCCCCCGCACCTCGGCCCCCGATCAGGCGCTGGACGGCTTCCTGCGCAAGACCGGCCTGACGAAGGACCAGCTGACCGACCGCGACGGCGTCTGGTTCGCCGTGATCGCCTCCCAGGGGGTGCGCACTACTGACGTCGTGGCCGAGACGGTCGAGCATGTCGTGCGCAATTTCCCATGGCCGAAATCGATGCGCTGGGGCTCCGGCACCCTGCGCTGGGTGCGGCCGCTGAAGCGGATACTCGCCCTGTTCGACGGCAATGTCGTGCCGTTCAGCATTGATGTCGGTTCCGCCTCAGGTAGCGAAGCGGTAGGCGAAAGAATTGTTGCCGATAACATCACCGAGGGCCACCGCTTCATGGGCGGCGGCCAGCCGTTCGCGGTGCGGGACTTTGCCGACTATCGGAAGAAGCTGCGCGACCACTATGTGATCCTCGACGCGGCCGAACGCCGGCTGCACATCCTCGAGGCGGCCCGGGCCACCTGCCACGCGCGCGGGCTGGAACTGGTCGATGACGACGGCCTGCTGGACGAGGTCGCCGGCCTGGCCGAATGGCCGACCCCGATCCTCGGCGACATGGACCCCGCCTTCCTCAGCCTGCCGCCCGAGGTGGTGCAGCTGTCGATGAAGGTGCACCAGAAATATTTCGCCGTCCGCCATCCGGGTCAGCCCGGCCTGGCCCCGCATTTCCTCGTCATCGCCAATGTCGAGGCCAGTGACGGCGGCACGGCCCTGGCCGCCGGCAACAGCCGCGTGCTGTCGGCCCGTCTGGATGACGCCCGCTTCTTCTGGGACGAGGACCTGAAGACCGGCTTCGACGTCTGGGGCAAAAAGCTGGAAGGCGTCACCTTCCACGCCAAACTGGGCACCCTGGCCGAACGGGTCGACCGCATCGCCGCCCTGGCGCGCCAGATCGCCCCCCTGGTCGGCGCCGACCCGGATCAGGCCGAACGCGCCGCTCGTCTGGCCAAGGCCGATCTGGCCAGCGCCATGGTCGGCGAATTCCCCGAACTGCAGGGCGTGATGGGCGGCTATTACGTCAACGCCCTCCTCTCCAAAGAGCCCTTCCCCCTCGATGGGGGAAGGGTTGGGATGGGGGTGACCCCGGCCGGAGCAGACGCCGCCGCCGTCGCCTCAACGTCCGACACTGTCACCCCCAACCCCGGCCCTTCCCCCATCAAGGGGGAAGGGGGCGATGTGGCGGCCATCGCCGACGCCGTCCGCGACCATTACAAGCCCCAGGGCCCGGCCGACTCCGTCCCGACCGCGCCGCTGACGGTCGCCGTGGCCCTGGCCGACAAGCTGGACACCCTGGTCGGCTTCTTCGCCATCGACGAGAAGCCCACCGGCTCCAAGGACCCGTTCGCCCTGCGCCGCGCGGCGCTGGGGGTGATCCGGCTGCTGCTGGAGAACGAGGTGCGGTTGCCGTTGCAGGATCGGCTGGGATCAGCGTTCGCCCTCCATTCCGTGAAGGCATGGGGTCGACCCATTGCCCGGCTCGTTGATCTCGAGCTCAGCGAAGAGGATGGCGAACTAACGCCTGAAGGTGCGGATGAACTCGCCGCGCTGCGAGCACTCGATTTGCGGAACAATGACCCCAAGGGTCACACGGTCGACGACGATGTTCGCAATGTCGCCGACCTCCTCGCCTTCTTCGCCGACCGCCTGAAGGTCCTCCTCCGCGACCAGGGCAAGCGCCACGACCTCGTCGACGCCGTCTTCGCGCTCGGCGATGACGACCTCGTCCGCATCGTCCGCCGCGTCGACGCCCTGTCCACCTTCCTCGCCACCGACGACGGGGCCAATCTGCTGGCCGGGTTCAAGCGCGCTGCCAACATCCTGCGGGCCGAGGAAAAGAAGGGCCCCTTGCCGACCGGCGAGCGTCAGTCCGGTCTGGCCGGCGAGCCCGCCGCCGAAACTGCCCTGGCCTATGCCGTCATCGCCGCCCGCGCCGATGTCGACACGGCTCTCACCGCCGAGGATTTCGCCGCCGCCATGACCGCTCTGTCGCGCCTGCGCGGCCCGGTCGACACCTTCTTCACCGACGTCATGGTCAATTCCGACGTCCCCGCCGAACGCGACAACCGCCTGAAACTGCTGGCCCAGGTCCGCGACGTCATGGGCCGCGTCGCCGACTTCAGCCTGATCGCGGGGTAGTCCCAAAAAGCTGTCGTCATCCTCCGGCGCGGCGCAGCCGCGACCGGAGGACCCAGCGGCGCGCGAGCGTAGCGAGGGCGAAATCTGTCCGCCGTATCGTGCCAGATCGTTTCGCGCTATCGCGCGCCGCTGGGTCCTCCGGTCTCCCGCCCGCTGACGCGGTCGCTCGCCGAAGGATGACGACAGCGGGAGCTGGACTGGAAAACAGCTCCCGGTTGTGATGATCTACATGCATGGGGACGCATCGGCTCTTCATCGCCACCTACATCATGGCCAGCGGGCGCAACGGCACCCTGTACACCGGGGCCACCGCCGATCTGGGCACGCGGGTTCAGCAGCACCGCAGCGGGGTGTTCGAGGGATTCACCAAACAGCATCTATGCACCCGACTGGTCTGGTTCGAACGCCACGCCTGGATGGTCGAGGCTATCGCCCGCGAGAAACGCATCAAACACTGGCTGCGCGACTGGAAACTGGCCCTGATCGAGGCCGAAAACCCCGACTGGCTGGACCTCGCCGCCGACTGGTATCCCGCCGATGACCCACGCTGGTCGAAATCCAGCTGAACGCCCCCCCCTGCTGTCGTCATCCTTCGGCGCGGCGTAGCCGCGACCGGAGGACCCAGCGGCGCGCGGAGCGCGATCTGCGCACGCACGGTCGGTGCGGGCCCTTTCGCCCTCGCTACGCTCGCGCGCCGCTGGGTCCTCCGGTCTCCCGCCCGCTGACGCGGGCGCTCGCCGAAGGATGACGACAGCGGGGAGCGCGAGGTTTTTGCCAACAATCCCCCTATGGTCGCTGCCTGAACCCCCGCCGATTCAACACCCTGACAAAATCCGCTCCCCAATTTCCCGCCCTGGTCCCGACCCCCCCGATAATACCCCTGTCCCGTCGCACGGGGGCTCGCTCGGCCGGCGATCCGCAGCGGCGGCGGGAGCGGATGGAGCGGGCGCAACCCGGAGCCGGATCCCGAAAGGG